>Ga0208559_100016_pt1 | contig 68431 bp, 70 predicted proteins | sample BED_Mat_host_6_1_FD_187138 | JGI IMG/M metagenome (GOLD analysis project Ga0208559, IMG submission 187138) | Extremophilic microbial mat communities from Yellowstone National Park, USA - BED_Mat_host_6_15 (SPAdes) (version 2) | ecosystem: Environmental > Aquatic > Thermal springs > Hot (42-90C) >...
CCCCCCAAGGAGTTCTGGCAATTGCCTCCTTATTTTACAGAGATTCACGAAAAAATGGAAGCGATAGCTAGGGATGCAGGCCTCGGTATCTTAACCCTTGAGGAAAAGGAAATAGCGTGGAGGAATGCAGTTTTAAGGGTTGGGGCGAACCTGAACAAATATGGTATAAAGATGCCTGCAATACCGGAAATAGGGATAACAGGAGAGGAGGTAGAGCAAATAAAGGACGACGAAATGATCATAGTTTTTTAATATTAAGTAAAACTAATTTTTATTGATTTGTTTATTGCTGAATCCATTATACCTATGCAGTAACTAGCAATCCTCCTTATCTCCCTCATTAAGTTTATTTCGTTTATTCTGCCCCTAACTATTTCCTCTTCCTCTAACCTCCTAATATCCTCCATGGCCTCTCTCAACTTCCTCATCATCTTCACATTAATTTGAAACAAGGAGCTTGTTGAAATGTTGAACATTGAATGAACTAGCTCAAGCGCCTTACTGATGTTGTTCTCCAATTTATTAATCCCCTCCATCTCTATAGATAACGAAATGAGGTGAGTTAGGATTCTTCCTAGATCCCTGACAACTACTGCCATAACCATCATATCCTTAACTGTTAAATTCAGGTTAGTTCCTTCTGGGTAAACAGCTCCTAGTGCTAATGCCCTGACTAAATATTTGTACTTTTTATATAATTCCTCCCCTCTCTCCCTCGCGTCCAGAATAAACCTAATGTCCTTCTCTCCTTCCATTATTTCTAATATTATAGAACTCATTGAGCTTATTAAATAATTAAGGACTTGATTGAACTCTCTCTCATTTATTATAGGTGCCTTGAAAGTTATTGAGTAAGGCCTCTCCTCTATTAATTCGAGCCCAGGTAAATCCATTTGTAACTCCTTTATTTTCTTCTTTACATCAGGCATTATTAGATCCGTTGATCTCACCTCAATTAATGTAGAGCCCATTAAGTAATATGCTTGAACTAAGTATTTAATTTCCTCCACTCCGAGTCCCTCGATTTCAACAGAAGAACTGGGAACTCCCTTTCTCTTACTTATTCTTAAGTTGCCATCAGCATCCTCTATGACAGTTAACTCCTCCTTAGGTTCAACCTTGTTCTTCTCAATCCAGTCACTTGGAAGGCTTATTATAAAGCTCCCTCCTTTTATCTTCTGAACCTTCCTCCTTTCTTTGTTCATTTCTCCCTGTATATTTTTTCAGGGAAATATATAAGTCGAGCAAGTTTTTTAATATGAAAAAACTAATGATAAATGTGACTGAATGCTATCTCAAAGTAAATTTAAAGTAATATTAGGAAATGAGGCAATAGCCTTCGGTGCTCTGGCCTCAGGAGTAGCAGTTGCTTGCGGTTATCCTGGAACTCCTTCCTCTGAGATAATTGAGACAATAATGAAGGCAGGAAAAGGGGTTTATACTGAGTGGAGTGCCAATGAGAAAGTAGCTTATGAAACTGCTTATGGTGCTGCTATGATGGGTGCAAGGGCATTAGCTTCAATGAAACACGTGGGAGTTAACGTGGCGTCTGATGCTATAGTGAGTTCCTCCTATACTGGGATTGAAGGGGCTTTAGTTTTGGTGAGCGCTGACGATCCATCTATGTGGTCCTCTCAGAACGAACAGGACAATAGGTACTACGGGCTATTAGCTAACATCCCCGTTATAGAACCATACGATCCTCAAAGTGCTTATACTTTAATTAAGAAGGCTTTCGAATTAAGTGACAGGGTTAAACATCCAGTTATGTTCAGGACCTCTACTAGGATAAGCCACGTAAGGGCCCCAATTGAATTAGAAGGTCAAAGAGAGCCTATAATGGGTAAACTAGTTAAATCACCTTCAAGATATGTTTTAGCTCCTGAAAACGCAAGGAGGAATAGGGAGGAACAGCTAAGGAGATGGGAAAAGATAAAGGAGGAAGTGGAGGAGTTAAATGAGTTAATTGGCGAAGGTGAAAAGCTAGTTATAGCCTCAGGGATAGCTTATGCTTACGTAAAGGAAATATTGGAAGATGGAAATTTACAAGACAAAGTGAAAGTCCTGAGAATATCAACGCCAGTCCCTATACCAAGGAAATTGTTAATTAGATCCATAGAGGACATTGAAGAGGCTCTAGTTGTCGAGGAGCTTGAGCCAATAGTCGAGAACCAAGTGAAATCCATTTTGTTTGATGAGGGAATTAATTTGAAGGTATATGGCAAGAAATTCGTCCCGAATAGAGGGGAATTAACGCCTGAAGTAGTAATGGGGGCAGTTTACAGGTTTTTAGGGCTTCAATATGAGGAAGTGAAATATGAGAAGGCAGAGGTGACTCCAAGGCCTCCCGCAATGTGTAGTGGTTGTCCACATAGATCGTCCTTCTTCTTGTTGAGAAAGGGAATAAATATGGCTACCCTTAAGACCTTCTTTTCGGGAGATATAGGTTGCTATACATTAGGTGTTCTGCCCCCTTTCAATGAACAGGACAGCGCAGTTGAAATGGGGGGTAGTTTAGGGATAGCCAATGGGGTCTTCAGGTCTACGAATACAATTCCTGTGGCAATAATAGGCGATTCCACCTTATTCCATTCTGGACTTCCAGGGCTAGCTAATGCCGTCTACAATAAGTTACCCGTCATAATAATAGTCCTGGACAATAGGGTAACAGCTATGACTGGCCAACAGGAAAGCATAGTTAGGGAGATTGAGATAGAGAACGTTGCAAGAGGGATGGGAGTTAAATATGTAAGAGTTTTTGATCCATTTGATATAAATAGGGGAAGTAAGGAAGTTGAGGAAGCAGCTAAGTGGGTAATCAAGAACAAGGAACCAGTAGTTTTAGTTGCTAAGAGGGCTTGCGCTCTTGAAGCTATTGAAAAAGTTCAAGGGGAGTTACCAAGGGTTTACGTGGATGAAGACAAGTGCACAGGATGCGGAATATGTTACGATGCATTTACTTGCCCAGCAATAATTCCATTAAGTAACAAGAAGGCCTGGATAGATGACTCACAATGCATTTCATGTGGGGCTTGCATCCCAACTTGCCCCTTTAAGGCAATAAAGATTGAAGGCAAGTTCCCTGATGGATGGGATAAGGCATGGTTAGAGTAAACATATTAATAGCTGGGGTAGGAGGTCAGGGAATAATAACAATGGGTAAAATGATAAGTAACGCGGCTAGCATAGAGGGAGTAAAGGTGATGGTAGCGGAGACACATGGTTTAGCCCAAAGAGGGGGAGCTGTGAACATTCACGTTAGGTTGGGGAACGTTTATTACCCTTTAATACCTAAGGGAGGAGCGGATTACATAGTTGGTCTGGAGGCAAGCGAGGCCTTGAGGAATTTGGAATACAGTAACGAAGGTACAGTCTTCGTAATAAACAAGCTCTCAATAAGGCCAGTTTTGCCCAAGGTCAAGGCAATGAATGTAGAAGAGGTTCTATCTATTATCAAAGGGAGGAAACACTATTTATTAGACGCAAAGTCTTTAGCTGACCAAGCTGGAAATAGTAAAACCATGAACTCTGTTTTGCTTGGCTTCCTTTATGGGATAGGTGCTTTCAGGGGGCTAATAAGGGAGAAATCCTTTGAGGAATCTTTGAAGAGTGAGGAAAACAGGAGAGCGTTTAAATTGGGTCTTAATGAGGCAATTAAATTAGTTACTCTCCTATAAACTTGGGTTCCCTCTTCTCAGCAAAAGCATTTATTCCTTCCCTGAAGTCATGGCTCTTCCCCATTTCCCTTTGAATTGACGACTCTAGTTTCAGGAATTCCTCTAAGTCTTGAAATAAGGCTTTGTTTATTAATTCCTTGCTCTTAGAGTAGGCTAAGAAGGGACCTCTTGATATTTTCATGGCCATACTAATGGCTTCCTCTTCTTTCTCTAATATTTTAAAGAGACCTAGCTGCTCAGCCTCCTCTGCACTCAATTCCCCTCCCAATAGTATTAATTGGTTTCCCTTAACTCCTATTAGCCTTAGCAGCATTAAAGCAAGAGCTGTATCTGGGACTAACGAGATTCTGTGAAAGGCAGTCACGAACTTTGCGTTCTTAGAGGAAAACCTGAGGTCACAGGCTAATGCTAGACTAAAACCGGCTCCAGCAGCTACTCCATTAACGTAAGAAATATATATCTTTTTGGAGAACTTTATTTCCCTGAGTATTGGATAAAAAGTCCCCTCTAGATCTTTACCTAAGTCGATGTTAGAGAGGTCTTCCCCTGTTATGTCTGCCCCTGCACAAAACCCCCTTCCCTTCCCAGTTATCACTACTACCCTGATATCTCTCGAGGAGTTAATACTTCTTAGGGTCTCAATTAGCTTAAGCCTCATCTGTAGATTTAATGCATTTAACTTCTCAGGTCTGTTCAAAGTCACCTTAGCTATTCCTTCCTTATACTCCACATCTATCATCTATTTCCCCCTAAATATTGGACTCCTTTTCTCGAGGAAAGCCCTCATCCCTTCCCTTGCGTCCTCAGTTGTAAGTGCTATTACGAAATTCCTCCTCTCGAAATCCAGACCTTGTTCCAGGAATGATTCATATGCCTTTAATATTGCACTCTTAGCCAACTCAACCGCTATGGGAGCCTTAGAAGATATTTCCCTAGCAATTAAAATGGCTTCGCTTATTAATTCCTCCCCCTTAACTACCTTATTAACTAAGCCTAGCCTCTCAGCCTCTTGAGCGCTTATTAACTTACCTGTTAGAACCAACTCCATGGCTTTGTACTTCCCTATAACCCTAGTTAATCTCTGAGTTCCCCCAGCTCCAGGAATAATCCCTATGTTTATCTCAGGTTGACCCAACATTGCACTTTCTGAGGCTATTATTATGTCGCAAGCCATTGCAAGTTCAAGCCCTCCTCCTGCAGTTATACCGTTAAGCGCAGCTATTATTGGTTTCCTGAACTTCTTCATTTTATCCCAAAGCGGTGAGTGCCCTCTCTTCATGGCATCTAAATGACTTGAGTTAGCCATTTCCCTCACGTCAGCACCTGCTGAGAAAGCTCTTCCCTTTCCCGTTATCACTACTACCTTTACGTTGTCATTGCTTTCAAGTTTACTCAATGCGTCGACTAACTCCTCTACCATCTTTAAGTTTATTGCGTTTAACTTCTCAGGTCTATTCAAGGTTATTAACCCTATTTCCCCCTCTTTTATTTCCATTTCTATAGTCTCATACATACACTGAATTATTAACTCCGGAAATATATATGAATAGCGGTAATTAAATTATCATTAATAAATTTATACTTCATAGGGATTAAATATTTGTAATTAAACTGGTGGTGTGATGATATCATATGAAATATTAAACCCATATTCTTTAAAAAGGGAGGAATTAGAAAAGGTACAGGAGCTGAGGTTAAGGGAGGCAATTAATTACATATACTACAATTCAAAATACTATAATAGGTTAATGAAGGGAAAAGGTTTAAAACCTGATGATATAAGGAATGTAGCCGATTTAAGGAAGCTTCCGTTCACAACTAAGGAGGACTTGGCTAAATTCTCATATCCATACGGGGGAGAATTCTTAGCAGTGCCCTTTGAGCAAGTATCTCTTTGGCACATGACTTCTGGGACTACTGGAAACCCTACAATTAATGCTTATACTGAAGGGGACGTGAAGATATGGGGAGACCTAGTGGGTAGGTGTTTAATACTCGCTGGAGTTAATAATGGGGATATAGTTGCAAATCTCTACGGTTACGGTCTCTTCACCGGTGGGATTGGGTTACACATGGGTTTACAGAGAGTAAATGCCAAGATAATACCTTGGGGAGCTGGGAGGGCTGAGGCGCTAGCTAAGGTGTTAAAGGACTTCAAGGTCAACGTTATAACTGGAACACCTTCTTTCGAGCTCTACGTAGCTGAAGTAATTAAGAAGCAAGGGATAGATGCAGAGAAAGAGTTAAACCTGAGGTTAGCGATTCCAGGTGCCGAGGTAATGAATAACGAAATGTTAACCAAAATAGAGAGGGAACTAGGGTTGAAAGCGAGGGGAGGAGGGGCTAGGCAAATATACGGTCTAACTGAGGCAATGGGTCCTGGAGTTGCCCAGGCCTGTCCAGAGGATGGCCACGATTACTTGCACATATGGAGTGATTACTTTCTAGTGGAGGTAGTAGACCCAGAAACTGGGGAAGTGCTAGGGGAAGGAGAGGAGGGGGAATTAGTGTTTACTCACCTGTTTAATAGAGCAATACCGCTTATAAGGTACAGGACTAGGGATATAACTTCCCTGAATTATGATCACTCATGTAAAACCGTTTTCCCAAGGATTAAGACAATAAAGGGTAGGATAGACGACGTCATATTCTATAAAGGGTTAAAGATATTCCCTTCTGTTATAGCCTCTGCATTATTTTCAATACCCCAAGTTATAGAGTTCCAAGTAATTATAGAGAAAAAGGAGGAGTCCCAAAAATTCACAATTAAGATTGAGACTTCGCAAAACAACGAACAGCTTAAGGATGTTATAACTATGAGAATAAGAGAATTAACGCTCGCTAATCCTTCAGTCGAGCTATTGCCCCCTGGTTCACTGCCAAGATACGAGGGAAAGTCCAAGAGGTTCCTGGTAAGGTGAGTAAGTAGATTACAACGAACTATATGGAACTCTCAAAACTCCTTGAGACCTTTTACTACTATAAAAGCATGAATAATCTTTATTGATAAGAGACGTCCTCCCATGCAAGACAAAAGGGCTGAATCCTTTTTCGCGTTAACAGAAATCTTTTTATATTTGGTTATATCAACTTTTATTGATTAAGGATGACCTCCCACTAGATGTGGGCTCTGCCCAAAAGGGTGGGAGTGCGGGGATGTGAGCCAAATGCCGTTGGGCTCGAGTCCCATGACCCACCTGCCGAGTGGTTGAGGGCTAAGTCCCTGCTCGATCATGATTGAACATAAAATGAGTGAAATGAAAGTGTAGGGACAAACGGTTTTAACAAGGAGGCATATATCTTAAATGATTAGGACTATATACCATACCTAATAAAAGGGCTATTTCATTAACTATGTTATAGCATCGTTTATCGAAATTAATGATTAAAGGATGCGAAGTTAAGGGATAACATAATGCTCGGTATCATTAAAAAGGTTACATAGTAGTAAGACTATGTAAGGTTAACCCCCCTTCATATAACCTTTTGAACTTAATAATGTATGAAATAAACCTTATAATCTTCCTCTCCTTCCTTAGCTGTGCAATTTAAGGTTAGTAGTACCTATGGTCTATTATATACTAAACGGGATAAAGTCATTAAAGAACACAAGGTGTAATGAAGTTGTTTGACCCTTTATTTATCTTCGCCATATCTTTAATAGGAGTTGTGGGAGGGATTCCCTATACAACTAGGGTTGTTTCCTCCATTTCAAACTTGAGTAAGCATATCATAGCTATTTCGGTTTTCATTCAGTCAGGTATCTTAGCAGCTTTATCCTCATTTATAGGGTCTTATTTTGCAAACAAGGGCAATTTCTCCTTTTCTATAACTACCCTAGGACTTTCAAGTGAAGTTCCCTTAGTATTGGCAATCATCCTGGGTTTTCTTGCCTCTCTCCTCGTTAATCTCCTCGACAAGGCGATGTTTGGAGAGGTGAGGAAATCCATTCCACTAATACAAAAGCCTGAAATAAAGGAAATACCTTTGCTAGCTCTATATGGAGGGATATTTGAGGAGGTGTTTGCTAGGCTCTTTATATTGTCTCTTTTTGCCTATTTATTCTCGCCCCTGGGTCAGACTGGGTTGATAATTTCCGTTCTCTTATCCTCATTCATATTTGCTATTGCCCATTTGCCCTCTGTAACCTTCTTAATTAACAGGAGCAAAGCCATGATTAAGAGGGCAGTCTTATTGAATAGCCTTGTTGGAATACTCTTAGGCTTTTTATTCATTTATTTTGGGCTCTTCTACTCCATAGTATCCCACGGAACTTTTGATATAGTGTTCAACTTGATGGAATATAAGGAAAAAGGTAATAGACGAAGGCAATCTTCAGGTAAGTGAGGGGGGTTAGTTAATGATTCCAACAATTACAGCAATAAGCTATCAAAACTCACAGTATAGGATTTAATAATTCAAGAGAGGAAAAGCAGTTAAGATAAAGGAATCCCCTTAACTAATTTGGTTTAGGGAATTTTTATAGTAGAAAGCTTTTGACCTTACAAAAGGCTATAGTTTCCTTTACCTCTACAACATGTTAATTTATAAATCAAACACTTAATTTACCCTTCTCATCATAATTGAATTCCAATAAGAGCATTAACTATAGAAGGCAAACAGAAATGCTACCTTGAGCAATAATTCCCTTTGTTAATTGATTAATCCCTCAAAACTCTCTTCATTTTCCCCTTAGAAAAACTATGAACACAAATGGTTTAAGTGCTCCTCTTTCACTAATTTTGAAGTTAACCATGTTGTTTCCCGGCGTATATTTGCAATTAACAAGAAGTTTAGCCTAAGCATTAATGAACTGCTATTTAATTTAGAGCATTACTCATAGGGGGATCTAATTACACAGGGAAGTAGAAAACGAGTTAGGTAAAACGATTTCCTTGATCCTCTTTTCCATTAATTGGCTTCTTGATATGGGAGTTTATCCATGACGTGAGGAAAAATCCTAAGGCAAGGAAAGGTATTAATGGTAAGCCTTCTATCCCACTTATAAGGGAGAAGAAGTCGGCTGTAATTAGTCCTAAAAATGCTGGAAGGAAGGGGAGTAAACCCCTTTTCCTCTCTTTCCAGTGCTCTGCCATTGCACATATTATTAACACATCAATTATCCCTAGTTTGAAGTTAATTGGATTGGCTATAAATATATTACCATATAGAGCATAAGAGTTCATTCCCTGGGGAGGAGGGCCTGAAGTAAAGTAAGCCTGAGCTATATCTAGAGAACTTAAAACTAAAAGAAATACCGTGAAGGCCTTGATTGTTCTTAATGTCCTAGCAATGAGAATTCCCCCTGAATAAGCCGTTAAACTCACTATTAAATTGCTCCATGGATAGAATATTGATAATATAGCTGTTGAAATGGCAAGAAAGATAGCTGATAGGAGGAGAAGGATCATTAATGGGTTACTTGCTCTAGGGAAAAAAACAACTAAAGAGCAGAACAGAATCCCAACTATAACCTCTAAGCCAAATACCATTACTTTAAGTTTCCTTTCCACTTATTAAACTTTCGTTTCAACTTCATCATTTCATGAACTTTGGAGAAAGGGATTATGAGCTTAGGGAGTTTCATACCATGAGGGGGATTAATAAGAAGTGAAAAGGAAAATCATGGTAATTTAACAACTTCTTTATCACTATCAAATTGTCATTATTTATTATCCTCTTGGTAATTAATAATAATAGTAAATCCTAGAGATTTAAAGGTTTTCAATTCAACAAGCTGACTTTAACTAGGAACTAAATAGTTTTATGTATTTAAAAGGGACTTAACGATTAGTGATGTGAGGAAACTAAACCTATTTGAGGTAATCGCAATAGGGCTAGGGAACATAATCTATGCGAGATTCTTCATTATGGTTGGAGCACAATATATTTAGCATAACCTGCTTCTATGATATCTTCTATAATTACCTAGTACTTGGCAATGAGTATAGGGATGAACAGAGCAGAGCTCTAGTCTAAATTCTCAAATAACACTTAAGGATTGGTTACTACTTTGCGAAGCCAACGATGGGGAATCCTATTGGATTCCTTGTCTATTTAATGAGAATGATTTCCTATTTAACTTCTGATGCTGTCACTGCATTGGGATGCGCTATATGATCTATACTAAATTAACAGAATTGTTGTTCTCATTAATAATATCGTCATTCAGTTATAAGTTCATCTTAAATGTAATAAGCTACTTGAGGGGCCAAATTTGGTTTTACCCTGTAGAGAACTCCATGACGTTAATAATCTATACATATATGCTTATATACGAAACATCACTGCTTTTAAGCTTATTCTCAAGGGTCTTCTATACAGACTTCTTTACCTTTCTTGAACTCTATATGTAATATTTTTTGTAATTCTCTTCCTAAAAGCGAAATTTCCCTACCAAGAATAGGACTTTCAATAATAGTATCAAGTTCAATTTTACCGATTTTTATAATAGCTTTTGCAACTCTAGTTTTAACAATTCCATTAAGCGTTGCGTAAATTCTCGGATTCTCTAACTCAAGGGAACTTACTTTATTGTATGTAGAAGGGCTGAATCCTTTCTCACGTTAATAGAAATCTTTTTATATTCATTTATTATCAACCAATTTTGTGGAGAGACTACTGAGACCCAAGGAGGCTTGCCAACTGCTCAGCATTTCATACTCAACACTCCTACGGTGGATTAGAGAAGGGAAAATAAGGGCAGTAACGACTGAAGGAGGGAAGTATAGGATACCTTACAGCGAGATAAAGAAGTACTTAGAGAAGAGGGAAGAGACGAGGGCTGTAATTTATGCAAGGGTGTCCTCGGCTGACCAGAGAGAAGACTTGGAGAGACAAATAAACTACCTAACAAATTACGCAACGGCAAAGGGTTACAAGGTAGTTGAAGTACTGAAAGATATAGCTAGCGGGTTAAACACACAAAGAAAAGGACTGTTAAGGCTATTCAAACTTGTTGAGGGAAGGAGTGTAGACGTCGTATTAATAACATACAAAGACAGACTTACAAGGTTCGGTTTCGAGTACATTGAAGAGTTCTTCTCAACCATGGGAGTTAAGATTGAAGTAGTTTTCGGTGAGGAGCCCAAAGATGACGCACAAGAGCTAGTTGAGGACTTAATTTCCATCATAACCTCATTCGCAGGGAAAATTTACGGAATGAGGAGTCACAAGAAAACACTCCTAGTTCAAGGCGTAAAAAAGTTGATAGGTGAGTTAAGTGGAGAGGACAGTGAAGTTAAGGGTTAAGGTTGATTATAAAACTTACTCAGCAGGGAAGTTGAGGAGGAGTACAGAGAGGTTCTAGAGGACGCAATAAATTATGGGCTGTCAAACAAGACTACCTCCTTCACTAGAATTAAAGCTGGGATTTACAAGACTGAGAGGGAGAAACATAAGGACTTACCCTCCCATTATATTTACACAGCTTGCGAGGACGCAAGCGAGAGATTAGACAGTTTTGAGAAGTTGAAGAAGAGAGGTAGGGCTTACACTGAGAAACCGTCTGTGAGGAGAGTTACTATTCACCTGGATGATCACTTATGGAAGTTCAGCCTCGATAAAATCTCAATTTCCACTAAGAAGGGTAAAGTTTTCATTTCCCCAATCTTCCCTAAGATCTTCTGGAGATATTATAACAAGGGCTGGTTAATTGCTAGTGAGGCTAGGTTTAGGCTGATGAAGGGAAATGTTGTAGAGTTCTACGTCATTTTTAAGAGAGATGAGCCTAAACCTTATGAGCCTAAAGCGTTTATTCCCGTCGACCTTAACGAGGATTCGGTCTCTGTATTAGTTGATGGAAAACCGATGCTTTTAGAGACTAACACTAAGAAAATTACTCTGGGCTATGAGTATAGGAGGAAGGCAATAACTACTGGTAGGTCAACTAAGGATAGGGAAGTGAGGAGGAAGTTAAAGAGGCTGAGGGAGAGGAATAAGAAAGTAGACATTAGGAGGAAATTAGCCAAGCTGATCGTTAAAGAGGCTTTTGAAAGTATGAGTGCCATAGTTTTAGAGGACTTGCCTAGGAGAGCTCCAGAGCATATGATAAAGGACGTGAAGGATAAACAGCTTAGGTTGAGGATTTATAGAGCAGCATTTTCCTCAATGAAGAACGCTATTATTGAGAAGGCTAGGGAGTTTGGTGTCCCCGTGGTCTTAGTTAATCCGTCTCACACTTCCACTGTTTGCCCAGTTCATGGAACTAAGATCGTTTACCAACCCGATGGGGGCGATGCCCCAAGGGTTGGTGTTTGTGAGAAGGGGAAGGAAAAGTGGCATAGGGATGTAGTTGCGCTGTACAACTTAGCGAGGAGAGCTGGAGATGTGAGCCCCGTGCCGTTGGGCTCGAAGGAGTCCCATGACCCACCTGTGGTTGAGGGCTAAGTCTCTACACTCTATCATGAATTATCATAAAATGATTGAAATGAAAGTGTAGGGACAAACGGATGTAAGGGATGCCTTTTGCTTGAGTTTTATAATGCAGTACAGTAATGGGTAATTTAGAGTTAATGCTTTCTTGAATGAGTGAAATGAATGAAATGGAAGGGAGGACAAACGGTTAGACATTCCTTACAATCTCCTACTGGGATTTCTCACGTGAAGTTAAAGTTCATAAATTAAGTAGCTCACCTACTAAAATGGGGTCTTCCCTCACTATCCATTTCCTTGCTTTTGCTTCCCTTAACTTCTCAGTTACGTGAACCCAGTTACTCAAAGAATCGAGCTCATATATTACTAAGAACTCCCAGTCGTCTATTCCAAAGGAATAAGTCGTGTAGGATATTATATCCTTATTCTCTGGATGAGATACTGCTATCCTTATATGTTCCTCCACAATCTTCCTTCTTTCCCCTTCATCTATCAAATACCATTCTGGATCCTTCTTCATTGGATATGCAACAAAATACTTCTTAGGCTCATGGACTGGCTCTCTTATTCCTCCCCTAAAATATGGAGAGGGCTCATATAATGACAGGAATCCATGGGTAAAAGTAGAGAATTCTCCGAGGCTTTCCATTATTTTCCTTTTTAAGGTCAAAAGATGTTCCGAGATTTCACTCATAATCCAGAATATTAGATCTGAGTCCCACCTCAATGAACTATAAGTCCTTAAAACCTTTACTCCCTCTTTTTTTTGTAGTTCCCTTATTGATTCTCCTAATTTCGATATCCTTAGTTTCCTGTTTTCATTGTCTTGCCTCCACCACTCTCCGTTAAAGGCTAGGGAAATGACGTTCACTAAAAAACCTTTACCCATGATATACAGTAAGTTATAAAACTAATAAAGTCTTACCTCTTACAAAGTGGAGTTAAATTGGATAAATGAGGAGATTATAAACTGTAAGAAGTGTCCTAGATTAATAAACTATATTGATGAGGTCGCAAGGAGAAAGAAGAGGATGTTTAAGAACTGGGAGTATTGGGGTAGACCAGTTCCTAGCTTTGGAGATCAAAGAGCTAAGATACTTATAATCGGCCTAGCACCTGCTGCTCACGGGGCAAATAGAACTGGGAGGATGTTTACAGGAGATAGTTCAGGAAAGTGGTTATTTAAAGCATTAAATGAGGTGGGGTTAAGTAATAAAGGAGAAAGTGAGAGGGCAAATGATGGATTAACACTAAATGGAGTTTACATAACGTCAACAATTCACTGTGCACCTCCAAAGAACTTGCCTACAAAAGAGGAAATAATCAATTGCTCATATTATTTAAGAAGGGAAATAGATACCTTAAAGGAGGTAAAAGTATATATAATCTTAGGTAGAATCGCCTTTGATAACTTCAAGAGAATTACTGGTTTAAGGGGCGAATTTCAGCACGGCAAAATCCTTAGCTTTAATGGAAAATATGTGATATGTAGCTACCATCCTAGCGCACAAAACACAAACACAGGTAGACTTAAATGGAAAGATTGGATAAATATATTTAAGATTGCTAAGGAATTAGCATTTCCTAAAGCCACTTAGTAAATACTTTGACACTTCCCCAAATTAACTCAGGATCTATCTTAACCTTTTTAAGTAACTCTCTCCAAGCAATATCCTCAGGGTAATCCTTAAAGAACTCATTTCTTTCCACTTCATAAATCAATTTCACAACACCGTTAGGAGGGATGAACAGTAAACCAGAAGGGATTACATTTGTTAACTTCTTTACCTCCTCTATGCCCTTAATTTTTACATATGAGAACCTTCCTTTAACCCTATTGAAGTATCCCTCCCTTATCTCACCTATTCTATCTAATATAACTATAGGTTTCACTAGCAAGTAAACTCCTGATGTATTAGCTTCCAAGCAGACAACTGATGTAGAGTCACCGCCTATAGGTAGAACTACGCCATCGTAATAACCCTCGTCCTTAACTATTCCCCCTATTGTTATTTCCATACCTTACCACTTTTCAATTCTAAAGCTCTTAGGTATTGAATTGTATACCGCATCGAAATTCAGCTTAAGGGCTAATATCGTTATCATTGGAAGTGTTATGTAGATTATACTTAAAGTAGTTAAGCTCAAGGGAAGGGCTACTAAAATTGCAGGTATAGGAGTTATATAAGCTACTAATAAGGAAGGTATTGTTATACAGCATGTGCCAGCGCCTATTAATCCTATTATTGGTGCTAAGATAAGAGCTCTAACTCTCTTAATAAAGTAGAGGTTCTTGACGGATATTACGTTTGAGGTAACTAATATGGTAGTTAATAGACCTGAGGTCAAGCTGAATGGCGAGAGGGATATTATAACATTGTATGGTAAGTAAAATGAAATATAGGGATTGAAGACAACACCAAGTAGAATGTTAATTATATTAGGTGGGTAGAATGGAGTTGAAGATATTATAGGGAGAGGTAAATTGAAACTAACGCCGTAAACTACTTGGAATATTCTTTGTAGCAGGAAACCGTAAATTAAATAATGTGTTAATAAGTATGAGAAAAAGGTAAGGAGAGAGATCTTTTCTCTGAACCTCCTTACAACGTAAAGGAAGGGTCTTTTCAAGTATGTTAGGATGAGAATTGCAGATATTGAAACCCAGAATGAAATTGAGGAAATAGAGTAATATAAATTAGAGAGGTATTGGGAGTAAAAGTAAATAGACCCCATAAATGAGAGAAGAAGTGACAAAGCGATTAGAGGCACAAAATATACAGGCTTCATATGTTTTTTATTTCATATGAGACTTTAAGTTTTTTAGTTTACTGATGTTTTCCCTTATCCCTGATTTCCTTTACTTTCTCCGCTAATGTTTTCAACGTTTTCAACTTACTCTCCATCTTTTCCACAAAAATCCTACCTTCGGTCCTCACATCTCTTGGATATAAGCCCTCGCTCTTGGAGTATTTTAAACCCAGATAAGACGCTGCCTCCTCAATTTCCTTAATCCTTACTTTATCGACGCAATTCTCCTTTCCTATCCTTCTCCCCATTTTCCTAGACTTGGAGCATTCAATGTAGTTAGGGTAGATTACTACCATATTACCTTTTAGTTCTCTTGTCTCCATCTTGCCCAATTTACTTCGCCTCTTTAATTAATACTGCATTAACTATCCCCTCCTGACCAGGCCTAGATGTGACTACGGCCCTACCAAGCTCAGTATTAATTATTGTTCCCTTAACTATTATTTCACTTCTTGCATATTCTCTATTTGCCTTAGATTCAAGGACTCCCAATATCTTAACCTTCCTAGCCGTCTTGGTCTCTGGATCTACTATATTTGCAAAAGCAGCCTTCTTTAACTTTATTTTGTAGTTTCCTCCTCTTACTCTAACTTTCTCCCTTAATTCCTCATTTGAGAGCTTAGTGGATGTAAATGGTCCACCTAGTTCAAACTTCCTTTTTCCCCTATGCTTCCTCCTAATCCCACCACTTGTCTTTCTAGCGTCCTTTCCCTGATAGAAGCTCATTATTTTCCTTACATATTAGGGCAAAGCCTTTTTAAATTTGAATTCAGGTTCAATCTTTAGGGCCCGTAGTCTAGCTTGGTCAGGATGCGGGGTTCGCTTGGAGCGCGCCCGATTCGGGTCCCCGTGGTCGGGGGTTCAAATCCCCCCGGGCCCACAGCTTTGAAATAAAATCTCCATAATCTACACGTATTCTATCTTAATACTCACACATTCTTAAAGGAAGCTGAGAGCTAATCGTCCTCAATTTAGTGAGATTCATAGTTAGTCCTTCATTATATGATCTATTGCTTCTATATTAAAGATAAGGAATTATTAAGAATTTCAATCAGGTATCAGGTTAAACGATAGGTTTATAAGAAGATTAGAGCGTTCGAGGTAATATAAAGGTTTTAACAAGTACTATCTATAAAGATAAAATTAAATCCAATCCTTTAAAGCTAAAAACGTAATAGTTCAATAATTAAAGATGAAGTTAGGAGATTTAGGGGAAAAGAATTTCATTAAAAGGATTTTGAACATAATAGATGAACCTAGGAATCTAATGAAAGGGGACGACGCAGTTGATTTTAAAGTTAAGGAGGTTAGCTTCATTATTAAGGCAGATGGTTTCTCATTCGTGAGCTCGAAAACTCCATGGAATGATTACTATGATTTAGGATGGAAGGCTGTAACATCGTGTATAAGCGATTTAGCAGTTAAGGGAGGAAGACCAATAGCAGTATTAGCATCAATAGGTGTTTTACCTAGCTATGAAGTTGAAGACGGTATTAAATTAATAAGGGCTATAAGAGATGCCTCTCACTTTTATTCCTCTATGTTCCTAGGTGGGGATACGAATAACGGAGAATGGGTAGATGTTTTTTGCATAGGTGAAGAAGCTAAACCTATTAGCCGTAAAGGGGCAAATGAAGGTGATCCAATATTCTACATAGGCGAGCTCGGATTAACTGGAATAGCATTTCAAATGATGAAGAGGGGGAAGGATTTAAGCTCTTTATTTAATAAGGAGAAGGTACTAGAGGCAATAAGGAGGCCAAAGGCATTTAGGCTTTGGGAAGTCAACTTAGACTGTATAAAGGCTTCAACTGATGTAAGTGACGGATTGGCTGAGAGCCTCTATAATTTAGCCGAGGCCAACTCTTTAGGAATACACTTGGATTTCGAACTCGAAGGGCAAACAGCTATGGAGGCTATTGAAAAAGGACTAGACATTAAAGAAATGTTGTTTTATGCAGGAGAAGAGTTTGGATATTTGCTAGCTGTAAATGAGGAGTGCTCTAAATCATTTAAAGATGAAGTAGAATTAAGGGGAGGAAAAATAACCAGGATTGGGGTATTTAAAGGAAATAGAGTAGAGGTGAAGTGGAAGGGAGAACTTCTTGAAAGAAGAGGATGGGATAACTTAATTAGTTTTTAACCTTTTGTACTAGAGAGTAGGTAAAAGAACTTATATATTAAATAAACATAGATAGATTAGAGAGCATGTCCCAACATGCCAAGGAAATAGCAGAAAATAGTCAGTTCAGGCTATTAACAGCACCTTCTAAGTTTGTAGACGGTGTAGTGAAGTTTGGTAACAGGGAAGTTAAGGTAGGAGGTCCTTTACCACCATTAAAAGAGGACGAGCAACTCATCAGGCTTACTCATAGTTTATGTCCATCATGCTATAGGTTATTGCCTGCTGCTATATTTGAAAAGGACAATAAAATGTATATAAGGAAGGTATGCCCAGATCACGGCGAATTCGAGGATGTTTACTTCGCAGATGCTGGGATGTATTACAGATTTGACTATTGGGAATATGAAGGAAGGGGGCCTAAGACTCCATATGTAAACCTTGAATCCCCATGTCCTTATAACTGTGGATTATGTCCAATGCACCACCAACACTCTGCTCTTGTTAACTTAGTAGTAACTAATAGATGTGACCTTTCTTGCTGGTATTGCTTCTTCTATGCTGAGAAAGCTGGATATATTTACGAGCCTTCTCTAGACCAAATAAGATTTATGATAAGGCAATTAAAGGCTAGGGAAAAGACTTTGGTGATTCAAGTAACTGGAGGCGAACCAACATTATTGGGTTATAAATTAGTTGATGTAGTTAAGCTATTAAGAGAAGAAGGGGTAAAACACATACAGCTGAACACATGGGGAGGAACGTTTGCAAGAATGTACCTAGAGAACCCGGAGGAGGCAATTAAATATGCTAAGACATTGAGGGGAGCAGGAGTAAATACTATTTACATGAGCTTTGATGGCACAAATCCCAAGACTAATCCAAAGAATCACTGGGAAATACCTTACACCTTCGAAGTCTTTAGGAAGTCTGGAATGACAAGCGTAGTCCTAGTCCCAACAGTTATAAAGACTGTAAATGACCATGACTTAGGAAACATAGTTAAATTCGCTGCACATAACATGGATATAGTTAGGGCAATTAATTTCCAGCCAGTAAGCTTAACAGGAATGATGAAGAGGAACATGAGGGCTAAGTTTAGAATAACCATACCTGAAGTACTTGAAAGAATTGAAGAGCAAACAAATGGTGAGATACCTAAAGATAGTTGGTATCCTATAGGCACCTCTGTGGTTTTTACCGCATTAATTGAAGCACTAACACAGGAAGAGCAATTTGAGATGGCAAATCATCCAAGTTGCGGTGGAGGAACGTATGTTTATGTCTACAGAAAAGAGGATGGAATCCACTTCAAACCTATATCAGAGTTCATTGATCTAGAGGGACTACTTGAATTTCTGAAGGAGAAGGCTCACGAACTAATGGAAGGGAAGAACAAAGTTTGGGTAGGAATGAAGTTCCTTTATAATGTGAGAAAATTCATTGATAGGGAGAAAGCGCCAGAGGAATTTGATCCTTGGAAGATGCTATATAATATAGTAGTTCACCATAATTACGAAATGCTAGGACAATGGCACTATAAAATGCTCTTTTTAGGGACAATGCACTTCATGGATTTATATAATTACGATGTACAGAGAGTTATGAGGTGTGATATACATTACGCCTCACCTGATGGAAGGGTAATTCCGTTCTGCACCTATAATGTATTAAACGATTTATATAGGGATAAAATACTCAAGGAATACCAGATACCATTAGAGGACTACATAAAGAAATTCGGTCCTAATAGCATTGGTGACTCAGCAAAATATAGGAGAAATGCAACTAAATTAAGTCAAGGAGAACTTTATAAAGCCACATATAAGGGATTTGTTAAGGAAATTGTCTAATTTTTTACCTTTCTTCTCCGTAAGTTTCTCCCCTAGCTATTTCTCTAAGCCTCTCTTCACCTCTTATCTCCTTCAGGATTTGATATACTTTACCTGGAACTAGGCTCTTCCATTCTTCCCCAAAAATCATTTTTCTCCTTATATTGGTAGAACTATATACTTCCCTAGATATTGGAGGAGGAACTAGGAGCTCGTATCCTGCCTCCTTAAATAACCTTAAAACTAGAGGATTTCTGGCGACTACCATCGAAAAAGGGGGACAATACATCCTAACATGATAAACCCACACACTATTCATTAGAACATCTGGAATTGGGATAATGTATACCCTGTCCATTGAGATACCTTCTTCCCTTAAGCTTTCCTTTATCATAAATATTCTCTCACCCGCTGTGAATGGATTTTGGTAGGTATGACTTTCTTGGGAGCTACCAACTACAATGACTATTTCATCAACTTTCTCCAAAACATACTTGACTACACCTAAATGACCTAAATGGAAAGGCTGAAACCTGCCTGGAAAAACTGCTCTTACTCCATGCAAACTAATTCACCTTCTTTTACCTCCAATTCTTCACTTGCGTTCCCTTTATACTTACCTATTTCAGGTAGTCCAATGCTGTTATAGTAAACTCCAAATCCGTCCTCTATTTCAGCAAAGGTCTTCACGACTTTCGCCTTAATTCTTTTCTTTAAACTAAAATATATTTCTTTTCCTTCCTCAAGATCGAATTTAGGGTAAAGCGTTACGTTCCCAAATTTATCAATGTTTATTACTCTATAGCAATTATCATTAGAGCTAAGATCTATCCTCTCTATTTCATTAAAATCCATTTTGTCGCCAAGTACTCTGTTGTCAACTCCTAATGACTTATATGCAGCTACAGGAGCAAATATATCTCTCCCGTGAAATGTTGAAGAAACTGGCCTTAGGTGAAAAATTGGATTGTTTAATTCAATTACCTCCTCTATCTTGTCCTCATCTATAGCCATCGTAAGGCTACCGTTATTTGGAGCTATGAAGAAGTAATTCTTGGTTTGAATTAGTATTGCCTTCCTTGAAGTTCCTACTCCTGGATCAACTATAACTACCCAAATAGTCCCCTTTTTAGAGTATCTATATAGAGACCATAAATTATATGATGCAGAATATATAGAGAAGCTTTTGAGATCTGGGATAACTACTTTGACGTCTGCAAGTGGATTTATTCTGCTTATCACTTCAACCAATATAGCGTTAAAGGAGTCTGAAACTCCATAATCAGTTATTATCCTTATATTACCATTAGGCTTAAGTGGCATCTCATTAACACTTACTAAGTTTAATATTAAGGCTAAAGTTATTTAGAAAAGCCACTATAAAAGATAGAGTAATTTGTTAACCTTCTGTATCTTCCTAATCGCCCTCCTTCAACACAAGCAAAAAAGTAGTCTCTAATATTAGAATTTTCGCTATATTAAACGTTTTCTTTGAAGTAAAATTTTATTAATAAAATTAGGTTTATGCTAATTTAAATTTAATTCTACCCTTATCAAATCAATTCTCTTTATTCCCATCCTTGATTAACAACGCATACAGATCTTCTCCATTCTGCAATTGCATGCAGTTTTTAGGCAAACAGAGAAGTTTATATATTATGATATTTAATTAACAAATCCGGATAAGAATGGAAAAAGTTCAAATAGATGGTTAAATAAAGGTATGAGGGTTCCCATGTAAAATATACATTACGTACTGCTAAATTATGAGGGAGAGTGAATTAATCCTGTTTCATAGTGGTCAGAGATGAAGGTTAAATACAGATATAGGAAATCGTAGAAGGCTCAATTCCTAACTATAGTGTTTTATATGGAGAAAGCAATATTCTCAGTCGTCCCACGATAGTAGAACGCTAATTAAACGCCGGGGACGGGATTTGAACCCGCGTAGGGCAGAGGCCCTAGTGGGTCTCCCATCTCAGCTGGAAAAGATCTCGAGCCCACCCCCTTAGTCCACTCGGGCACCCCGGCATCTAAATCTTCTGCACTCCAAATTAAAAACTTCACATAAGAACTTATAGGTAAATGAAGCTGAGGGTCTTCAGGAATAATAAAACCATAAAGGTTGAAGTGAATTTTCCAGATCCAATAATTAAGTTCGATTTTAGGCATGAGGAAGAACTTGATGAGTCTTATTTGAGAAAAAATAATATAGAGATTATTTGTGATAAGACAGGATTAAAATTCTCTAAACCTCTAGGAATTAGAGAACACATAGTAGGTTTAGGCGAGAAGGCATATCCATTAGATAGGAGAAGGAGGAAATTAGTCATGTGGAATTACGATAACTTTGGATATAAGTGGTATTCAGACCCTTTATATATTTCAATACCATTCTTTATATCTATAAATGAGGAGGAATTAAGAGGCTATTTCTTTAATGCCACTTCTAGGATTGAGTTTGATATTGGCGTTACCCAATATGATAGGATTTTAGTCAAAATACCAGAGGAATCAACTGAGTTCTACATATTTGAAGGAAATAACATTGAGGAGATAATTGAAGGTTATATTAAACTAACAGGTTTCCCACTCCTTCCACCTCAATGGGTTCTCGGTCATCAAATCTCTAGGTACTCATATTATCCTCAAGAAAACGTTTTAAGAATAGTAAGGGAATACTTAAAGGAGTTTAAAGTTTCAGCAATCTACTTAGATATAGATTACATGGATAACTACAAATTATTTACATGGGATAAAGGTAAGTTTCCAGATCCTAAGTCAATGATAAGGGAGCTTCACGAGATGGGAGTCAGGGTAATTACAATTGTAGACATAGGAATAAAACTTGACCAGAATTACGAGAAATTTAAGGAGGGTTTAGGCTGTTATGTAAAGACTGAAAATGAAGAGATCTACGTGGAAACGCTCTGGCCAGGTAAATGTGTTTTCCCTGATTTCCTGAATGAAAGCGCTGTTAACAAGTGGAAGAAATGGGTTTCGAATTGGATAAAAGAGTACTCAATAGACGGGGTTTGGTTGGATATGAATGAACCATCTATTTTTAGCCAGAGCAAGACATTCAGTGAAGATGTTGTTCACTTAATGGGAGAGAAGAAAATAAGGCATTCAGTAGCTCATAATGCTTATTCTTTTTATGAAGCAAAGTCAACGTACGAAGCACTGAGCGAGCTACATGAAAGGCCATTTATTTTATCCAGATCAGGATATTCTGGAATACAGAAGTACGCATGTGTATGGACAGGAGATAACACGTCAAGCTTTGAGGATATTCTATTACAGCTCCAGTTAATTCAAAGCCTTTCAATATCTGGAATCCCCTTTGTTGGTTGTGACCTAGGAGGGTTTACTGGAAACTCTTCTCCTGAACTTATATTAGCTTATTACAGGGCATCACTTTTTTTCCCCATCATTAGAAATCATAAGGATAAAGGATTTAACGATCAAGAGCTTTTCCTTCTACCATCTAAATATAAAGAGGAAATAAAGGAGGTAATAAACCTTAGATACATGTTCTTACCTTATATGTACAGCTTAGCATATGAAGCCCATAAGTTAGGTCACCCTATAATTAGACCTCTGTTTTATTACTATTACGACGATGATGATACATATAATATAATAGATGAATACATGGTTGGAAGTGCATTGCTATATGCCCCAGTCTTAAAGGGGGAATCAAGAGAAGTTTACCTACCAAAAGGAAACTGGGTAAGTTTATTTGATTTTTCAGAGTTCCCACATGGAAACCATTCAATTAAATCGAAATTCCCCATTTTCATGAAGAACAACTCCATTATACTATTAAGAGAGAAATTACTTGTTACAGGTAATAGTAGCTTCACTGCATTTCTAAATAACGATGAAGTAGTTATAACCTTTAATGGAAGAGAGCTAGAGATGTCAAAACCTATAGGAGAGTTAGAGTTAGTAGTCTTAGGAGATTATAAAAGCTCTTTTAATGAGAGAGGAGAGGAAGTAAAACCAATAAAAAAGATTAAGAATGCAACTACCTTTAAATTTAATTCAACCTACCTTAAGCTTGTTAGCTAGCAACCAGTACGCCTAACAACCTTCTTCTTTTCCTCCTTCTTCACTTCCTGTGTCCTCGCTTCCATAATGGCATTATCTATTTCTAAGTTTATAAATGTTTCCAAAGTTTCAAATAGTGAGGGTAGTATTAAGAGTGTGAGGCTTTGAAAGATTTGCTGGCTTTCTATATGTTTATAATGCTATTGTCTGCTAATTTAGTTAATGTAACTTCTTACGTTAATCAAGAAATACACCTAGGAGATTACAACATTAAAGGAGAGGGAGAATACCTTGTCCCTACATTTAAATATATATCCTTAGAATACTACAACAACTCAATAAATGTAAGCTCAATTAAGAGTTACAATCTACTTATAAATGGCTCAAATAACACGCTATACATTATCTTCTACAACTCTTCCTTCCCACACTTCAATTACTTAATTAATGGAACTAGAATATCTTTTGAATTGGTAAACTCAAGGCTTATTAATATATATCTAGACAATAAAACTCTCCCATATTTACTTAGCCTAATTAGCAATTACTCCATTTCAAATGGTACTATTTATGACTTCAGGCTCTTTCCATTTTATAATTCATCCTTATGGGTAGCCCTTTTTTATGTAAATGGCAAGGATTTTTCTGGTTACTTTCTACTAGCAAAACAATTGGAGGTCAACTCCTCTACAATTACTTTAAGTTCTACAACATCGATAAGTAACAAAGAGTCACCATTATTATCTGCTTTAATATTGCTTTCTATAGGCTTAATAACATCGTTCCTTATAGCAACAACGAAAAGAAGAAGACTTACTCTTTTCTGAGTATCTACTCTTATTTATTTGAGAGTTGTTACTTAATAGGGTACAATGGATCTAAGGGAAAACCTATTGGAAGGGCTTCCTGTGTTGGTTTACGATTTCGATGGTAGGGAAGAGGAAGTAGATATGGTATTTTATGCTGGAAAAGTATCGTGGTTAACAATTTTCAGATTAAGAACTGAGGCAGGAGGCTTAATTTGCTATGTAACTGGAAGCCAAGAGACAAGGAAACTGAGCCTTGAGTTTTCAACAGACACTTACATGAACTTCGAAAACTTAAAGAGACTTGTGAAACCTCCTAAATACAAAGACCTTCCTGCTTTTACAGTGTGGGTAAATCACGTAGACGTTAAGACAGGAATATCTGACGAGGATAGGGCATTAACAATAAGGGAATTGCACAAAGTTGTAGAGATGATTTCTGAAGATGAAGAAAAAGCAAGGGAGTATTTTTACAGTAACTTCCTAGCACCAGGACATGTTCCAATATTGGCTTCCAGAGGGTTAGATAAAAGGAAGGGGCACACTGAGTTAGTAGTAAGCTTAGCAGAGCAGTTGGAATTAAAGAGGAGCATGGTTATAGCTGAGATGCTAGGTCGAGGGAAGAGCCTTAAAAGGGAACAGGCGATCGAGGTGGCTAGAAGGATGGAAATTCCTTTTATAGAGGGTAAGCAAATAATAGCAGGTGTTGCTAAGTGACTTATAAATTCGGTGTTGCCGACACAACTTTTTCAAGAGTGGATATGGGTAAAATAGCAATAGAAGTAATAAAGGAGGAAATGCCTAATTCCATAATAGAAAGGTATACAGTTCCTGGGATAAAGGACTTGGCGGCAGCAGCCAGGAGATTATTTGATAGGGGATGCGATGGGGTGATAACCTTGGGTTGGGTAGGGAAGACCATGTTAGATAAATACAGCTACTTGGCTTCAAGTATAGGTTTACAATTAGTGCAAGTCTTAACTGGTAAGCATGTTATAGATGTAACCGTCCATGAGGATGAGGCAGAGGAGGAGAGCAAATTAAAGGAAATTGCTATAGATAGAACTAGAAAACATGCAAAGAACTTAGTCTTATTAGTTACAAAGGGTGGTGAATCCCTTACTGAGTTTGCTGGAAAGGGACTTAGACAGGGATATAAAGACGTAGGTCCAATAAGGTGAGGAAAGTGAAAATTGCTATAGTGGTTTCTGATTTCAACTATGACGTTACTTCAATAATGTTACAAAAGGCCTTAGATCACGCTAAGTTCCTAAATGTCGAAGTTACTACAGTAATTCACGTCCCAGGAACCTTTGAAACTCCCTTAGCGGTTAAAGCTATTATAAGTAAGCTTAAAGTAGATGCTATAGTTGTTTTAGGAGCAGTAATTCAGGGAGAGACTAAACATGATGAAGTAGTAGCAAATAACGCGGCTAGGAAATTAATGGATTTAGCGGTAGAATATATAATTCCAGTGTCTTTAGGTATAATAGGACCAGGAGCAAGCAGGTCACAGGCATTAGAGAGGGCTGAGGAGTACGCTACTAGGGCAGTAGAAAGCGCTATTAAGGCATTTAGGGCAATATCTGGCTTATAAGAGTGAGGCAATTGGCTAAGGTTGTACTAATTGAACTTTCAAAATACAAGGAATGGACTGAAATACTCGGAAATGATAGGGAGCACCTAATTCAGGAATTTCAAAGTAGGTGGTATAACGTTGCTGTCAGATATTTTTCTAATATAAAGGGCTTTGTTTTACCTTTAAGCTATGATAAACTAATTGTTATAGCTGATGGGTTGAAACTAGATCAAATAGAAGAGGTTATGAGTAGATTGAGGGAAGAAATTATGTTTTCAATAGACTATTCAATAGGCTATGGATCTAATTACATTGAAGCACAAAGGGATGCGTATGAAAAGCTTAAATCTGGCAAGGATAAAATGAGGGATTATCCCAATTCACTAGTTTATGCCCTACACTTTGACTTTAACAAATTCGGGGAAAACGACCTAGATGTGTATCAAGGCTATTATAAGGTTATGAAAATTGTAAGTACATTTATGGAAAAAGCGATTGAAGAAGGAGGGTTAATAACGTATTTGGGAGGGGATAACTTCGTAGGCTTCTTCTCAGCCTATCCAAAAAACGTGTTTGATAAAATCGAAACCCTTGATATTAAGGTGGGAGTTGGGGTTGGTAAAAATGCTAGGGAATCACTTTACTTAGCTGCAAGAGCGTTACACTATTTGAGGCAAAATAGAGGACAAAAGATAAGAGTGGAGGATTTAGGAAATGGTAGCGTATAATTTCCCTTTGGCTTTAGTAGGGGAAGAATTAGAAATCATAAACGATGTTCATATTGAGGTGGAAGAGGGCATAATAACGCATATAGGTAAGGGTAAGGATCCCAAAGGAATTAACATGCCTAATTTAATTGCGATTCCGTCCCTCGTTAATTCTCACACACACGCTTCCGACTTTTGTTTTCCAGATTATGGGGTAGAACTCCCAATTTCACTCTCTGTCTCACCAAAGGGTGGGTTGAAATATAATTTACTAAAGCATGTAAGCATATATGAATGTATATTAAAATTCATGCATTACTCAACTAGATTTGGAGTACAGATAGTAATTGATTTTTATGAAGGAGACCTGAACGATGTGGAGAAGATTGAAAATGAAAACTACATCCCTTTAATATCGATTCATAGTCCGTTAATAGGCACTAATGAGATCAGCAATGTTAAGGGGGTAGCTATTTCCTCAATAAACTCAATGACAATTGAAGACATGGAAAAGATTAAAAGGGAATTAAGGGGAAAAATTAAGGCCATACATGTATCTGAGAACTTTAAGCATGCAGTAAAAGGAGATTTCAATTTAATCCTGAAGGCTTTAGATCCCACATTCATAGTACATGGAGTCTTTTTAGGTTATGAGGAGATGTCTATCATAAAGGAAAGGGGCATAGGTTTAGTGTTTTGCCCTTCAAGCAACCTTTGGTTTGGGTTGGGGATTCCTCCAATATATGAAGCAATTGAATTTGGGATTAATTTCTCACTTGGTACTGACAACGGGATGATAAATACCCCTAATTTATGGAGAGAAGGAGTAATAACTTACGAGTTACTCCGATTAAGGAGTTTAAGGAGGTTTGGAAGGGAGATATTGAAAGCTATGACAATTAATGGATATAAGTTAATAAATATTAGAGGTGGGATAAGTGAAGGGAATGAGGCAAAGATAGTGATAATTGATGGAGAGGAATCTGGAATTCTGAGGGCTTTGGATATTCACACAGCAATAGTTAAGAGAGGAGGGGAAAGCGTATATGGTCTCCTAAATAATAAATTTGGGGTTAAACAATGAATTCTCAAGTAGTTAGTAGCATATTAGTTGTTGGAGCCGGTACTATGGGTCATGGGATAGCTGAAGTAGCTGCAATTAATGGATATAAAGTATTTTTAGTCGATGTGGCTGAAAGCATTCTAGACAGAGCAAAGGAGAAAATGTTTGAAAGCCTTCAAGTCTTAAGGGGAAAAAATGTAGTAAAGGAAGATGTTAGGCATGTCTTATCAAGAATAAAGCTCTCAACCTCTCTAGAGGAGAGCTCAAGGGAAGCAGACATGATGATAGAGAGTGTACCAGAGAAGATTGAATTAAAGAGAGAAATATTTGAAAGGGTTGAAGGGGTAATTAATAGGGAAGCTATTTTGGCTACGAATACTAGCTCCATTCCAATTTCGGAAATAGCTTCCTCCACTAAGAGGGAGGATAAGGTTATTGGAACCCATTTCTTTAACTCGCCAATAACAACTAAATCAGTTGAAGTCATTAAGGGGAGTAAGACAAGCGAAGATACCTTAAGGAGAACACTCAACGTTTTAAACGCAATGAGGAAGGTCTCAATCCTAGTTAAAAAGGATGCACCGGGATTTATTAGTAGCAGAATTTACATGAGGCTAGTTGAGGAAGCGTGCAGAGAAGTTGAGGAAGGAGAATATACTATGAGAGAAATAGATAATACCTTAATAAGATCAGTAGGATTCCCTATGGGGATATTCGAACTAATGGATTACACTGGGATAGATACGGTATACCTTATAATTAAGGAAATGAAAAGCAGAGGATTTAAGATCAGGGAGTGTAAAACTATTGAGAACTTGTTGGAGAGTGGGGACAAGGGGGTTAAAACTGGGAAGGGGTTTTATTCCTATACCCCCATGGGAAAGCTAACCATGGAAAATGTAGAATTGAAAAATACGGTTGAAGTCGAGAAGGTATTAAGCTCATCTATTAATGAGGCCAGCTCATTGATTCAGCAAGGGGTTGCTAGTAAATATGAAATAGACCTTGTAACTAAGCTTGGGTTTAACTTCAAGGCTGGTCTTTTGGAGATAGCTGATAGATTGGATATGAAGAAGTTATACAACCACTTAATTAGTCTCTATGAAAGGGGGCAAACTCAATATAAACCGACCGAGATCTTAAGCGATATGGTCGAGAACGGTTTAAAGTTCTACTGAAGCTGAAAATCCTCGTCTAATATTTTCATAAAATTTTATATTTAAATATTAAAAATTTCTAAATACAAATTGGCGTAGTTTTCCTTTCAGGTTTCAAGTACTCGAGGTAATTTTGTTAGCTTAAAATAGGAGAGAACATAAGCCTTAGATATAAAGAGGAAAAAATCCACGTTAAGTGAAAAAGCCATTTGAAAGGAATGTTGAGATTTTCTATCTATCGCGACAGACCCAACAATTCACTAGCTTATCTTTGAATTTGGCATTAAAAGCGTATTTTGGGTTTACCTTAAGGACTGTAAGTACTTCAGATTTTTCATTAATACGTTGTCTCCGTCATAAATGTTAATAATGTAACTAAATTATAATTCAGTTAACCATTTTTAACCTCTTTATTGCCTTTTCCCTATTTTTACTATCAATTTTAGCCTTATTTATTATATCCTCTAGTTCCTTAATAACCTTATCAGCGTGATCCCTCCTAATTCTATAAGGTATACCATCTTTTCCACCTATAGTATAGGCCCACTTAAAAGGATCATACGGATATTTAACAGGATCATCATAAGAAGGAGGTTCGTTGTAAATGAGATCAGATATGAGGGCTAAGGCTTTCGTCACTGAAGGCGTTAAACCGTTGAGCATTGCTTCTTCAATTTTCTTAGGCTTAGCCTCATTTATAATCTTTAATCTACTTAATAATAATTTTTCATTTATAGGCTTAAAGTAAATTATCCTCTTTTCTTTATCAATAATAGTTATACTTGAACTTTCAAAATATTGGTCAAGGCTTCTTTTACCTGTTAGTAAATTATATGCCCTGTAGTAATCCATCAAGACTTTCTCAGGTTTTTCATTTAGGAGATCTATTAACATTTTCCTCGCCCCATCCTTATTTTTAGATGTGTAATCTATAACTTGCCTCTCCCTTTCCCCTGTAATTTCTCTTGGTTCCACTAGGAAGTTCTCGGTTTGAGTCCAGTGATATCTCCTAGCCATCTTGATATAAGTATTCATCCCTTGATGTATCCCTGTGATGACTTTCCCTCCCACGAATATGGAATTATGATATATTGTATAACCGTCTTGAAGTAACACACTATCAGCCTTCGCCATCAAGATAGATGATTTAACTACCTTTTCGACATCTAAATCCTTAACGGATCTAGCCTCCTCTTCGATTTTCATCATCTCCTTTCCCTTACCTCCAAACACATGAAAATCATATTCCAGCTCTTTGCATACTTCCTTAATTACTGCTGTAACAACAGTAGTGGAACCAGAGCTGTCCCAATCCATACCTATTGCATTGTTAAATGCCTGAAACCAAAGCGGATTAGATAGCCTTAGAGCTAGCTTTTCTTCACCTAGCTCTATTATTGCGATCTCCACAATTGCCCTCGCCATTCTTCTCATTATGTCTAATATCCATCTTGGAACTTTTCCAGAATGCAATGGAAGATCTGCTAGACCTACCACATTAAAATCTCCGAGGAAAGATTAATAAATCGTGAGGATAGTAGCTTTTTCAGATATTCATTTGCCTACCTTGTGGAAGGAGTTCCACAATCTATTCAATAACTTGGACTCAGATCTGTGCATAATAGCTGGAGACCTCACTGACAATGGAAATACTTCCATGGTTGGAAGTTTCCTTTATAGCTTAAAGAAAGGGTGTTCAAATATAGTTGCTGTTTTCGGTAATAACGATTACGATGTTATAAGAAGTGAATTGAAGTGGAAGTATAACTACGTAAAATGGCTTGAAGAGGAGGTATTCATCATTGACAACCTCATTATAGTAGGGTCAATAGGTTTCACAGAAAAAATTAACAGCTTTATGTTAAGGAGAAGGAATACACTTGTTGAAATGGAGGAGAGATGGAGGAAGGTTACAAACTTACTTAGGAAAGCCAAGGAAATCGGGGGAAAGGTAATATTGGTGACCCACTATTCCCCTACTTTCAAGACCCTAAGAGGGGAAGAGGAGAGGGCATGGCCTTACTTGGGTTACAGATTCATAGAAACTATAGACGAGAACCTTTTACCAGATATAAGCATTCATGGACATGCCCACAAGGGAGAAGTTGAAATGGCAGAAATAAGGAATACTTCTGTTTATAATGTGGCATTGCCTGCTAGGAGAAAACTCACTATAATAAAAGGATAGTTTTAAATTCATTATATTAGGAAAGTTTTTATTCTTATATCAAATAAACTACTATGTCGTCGGAAAACCTTAATGAGTTATTTAATGAGAAGTTAGATTACTCTTATAATTTATATAAGGAATTTTACAGGGAGAGCATTGAAAGTCCATCAGCCTTTTGGAAGAATTTTGCTCCAATAATAGATTGGTTTGAAGAACCCAAAGAAACTTTTAACCAGGATAAATATTTGACCAAGTGGTTCATAGGAGGAATAACTAATGCTTGCTATAATGCAGTGGATAGGCATTACTATTCAAAGAGGAGATATAAAGTAGCTCTTATATGGGAGAACGAAAGAGGAGAAAGAAGGTCAATATCCTACGAGGAGCTATTTTACGAGATCAATAAGATGGCAAACACATTAAGGGAGTTAGGAGTCAGAAAAGGAGATACGGTCACAATATATATGCCAACAAGTATAGAAGGGATAATATCTATGTTAGCGTGTGCTAGGATAGGTGCTGTCCATTCTGTAGTATTTGCAGGTTTTGCATCCCAAGCACTTGCAAACAGGGTCTTAGATGCCAAATCAAAGATAGTAATAACTTCAGATGGTTATTATCGGAGGGGGAAATTGATTAAGTTAAAGGAAATTGTGGACGAGGCTCTAGCGCTTTTAAAGGAGAATAACCCAGTAAGGAAAGTTATAATTTTCAGAAGAGCCAATATAGAGATTAAATTTAATCCAGAAAGAGATTACTTTTACGATGAAGTCTCAAGGTTTTCCTACATAAAACCTGAGAGGATGAAGGCAACTGAACCATTATTTATACTTTACACATCAGGAACTGCAGGTAAGCCAAAAGCTGTTGTGCATTCAACTGGGGGTTATATAGTGGGATCATCTTGCTTGTTAAACTGGGTATTCAATATGACAGAGGAAAACGACGTGATGTTCAATACATCGGATATAGGGTGGATAGTAGGCCACTCTTATATAGTATATGCCCCCCTTATCATGGGTAAAACATCTGTGATCTATGAGAGTGCACCAGATTATCCACATCCTTATAAATGGGCTGAGATCCTAGAAAAATATGGAGTTAATGTATTTTTTACCTCTGTGACTGCACTCAAAACTTTTATGAAGTATGATGATAAGGCATTATCGAAAATGGAGATGAATTTAAAGGTCATAGCTACTGCCGGCGAAGTAGGCAATCCAGGACCTTGGAAGTGGGCTTATGAAGTAATTGGAAAGAGAAAAGCTTACTTTGTTAATCATTGGTGGCAAACAGAGACAGGTGGACCTACAATCTCTTATTATCCTGGAATAGCTCCCCTGAGCATAAAACCTGCTCCTTCATGTGGTTTCCCAGCTCCTGGAGTTAAGGCTTCAATATTGGATGATGAAGGCAGGGAGGTAATAAGTGGAGCAAAGGGCTACTTAATCCTTTCACCTCCTTATCCTCCTAACATGATGATTGGTATGTGGAATGATAGGGATGAAGAACTCTTAAATAAGAACTACTTTTCTAGATTCGGCGTTTATTACACTGGAGATTACGCTGTTAAGGATGGAGATGGATATTATTGGATACTCGGAAGGGCTGATGAAGTCATAAAGGTGTCAGCCCATAGAATAGGTGCGGGAGAAGTGGAGAGCATAATAACAAGCTTCCCTGGTGTAGCAGAAGCAGCAGTTATAGGAGTTCCCGATGAAGTTAAAGGGGAAACAATACATGCCTTTGTTGTGTTGAGGCAAAACGTTAAGCCATCTGAGGAGTTGAAAAGAGATATTAAGGAACATGTAAGGAAAATGATGGGGAATATAGCGGTTCCAGAAGTATACTTCTTAGAGAAGTTACCGAAAACTAGGAGCGGAAAGGTAATGAGGAGAGTGATAAAGGCGGCTATAACAAATAAACCTATTGGGGATATAACAACTATAGAGGATGAAGCAGCAATAGAGGAGGTTAGGAAAGCAGTAGAGGAGTTAAAGGAAGAAATTAAGTGAAATCAGATTTTCCAGCGTATTTCATAGTTCAAGAGACCCTCTTTTCATCATCTCCTTTATTTTGGTGGAGGCGCTATAAATTTCTTCGCTTTGTTAGCTATTAAGTCCACAATTGATTGCAAGTCAAAGACATTAGTGTCTATAACTAAATCGAAAATGGAGAGATCGGCAATATCAATGCCATAATATCTCAGGAATCTGATCCTGTGACTCTTTTCCCTTTCTAGTATTTCAATTAACGCTTTCTGTATCGGAATTTTATCCCTGTCAGCAACCCTTTTTGCTCTCACCTCAAGTGGGGCTTTCAAGTAAACCCTTAAGTCGCTCAAATCCTTCAATATCCATCCACCTAGATGGGAGTCTATTATCACATCTCCTTTCCTTGCTACATCAAGTTGAGCCTCGTCTATAAGGAAATCGTATTTCCTATCCTTCTCCGCTAATTTATTTAATTCCTCAATGCTTATTGATAGTTTCCTTGCTTGTTCCCTGAATATGTCACCTGCAGAGATTACTTTAATATCAAGCTTTTCCCCCAGTTTTCTAGCAATAGTGCTTTTACCACTACCAGGGGGGCCACTAATAACTATTATCAATTATTATCCTCTCAGTGAAGCTTTTATTAAGCTTTCTAAGCACCTATGGCATAAGAATCCGCCGAACTTCCTCTCAACTCTCTTTTCGCTAAGGGATAGCTTGCTCATGAGTTTGGATCTTGGAATCCCATGAATAGCGTTTCCACATCCAGCACAACTCCTAACGTTAAACTTCCTCCTCTCATAATGAACCTTAGTGGTTCCTGGCGTTCTCACGTATCTCTTCTTTACAGATCTCGACCTTAAGTAAGGCCTGGGCATTTTATATCTTTTCCCTTTCGGAAATTAATAAGACTAACGCTTACAGAAAGAATGATAGCTTAGCTATTTATGGAGAAAGTCAAAATACTGGCGAAAACTTAAGGCTATTCACCAATTTCTTCCTCCCTGCTCCATTGACGCTAAATGAAACTGAGCAAGAAGCTTTCAAATGCAGAATGTAAAACTAAATCAGCGTGAGGGCGATGAGCTTTTCTGGATGGTAACCTAGTCCTTCTAAGAAAGGGAGAGCATCAGGTTATGCAATTTAGATTCAATTCCAATGAAAGCCCCTTTAATTCCCTCATAACCCTCTCAATGAATCTACTCAATTCCTCTCTTTTTACTCCCCTTTCCTCTGCTATTTTATATACCTCCTCCTCTACTAAATTATAATCTCTTAATTCCTCATTCAACTTCCTCCATTTAATGCCTTTAAGGGAATTAGCAATCCTTTCATCATAACTTACTATCCTCTCTAACATTAATGATGCAATGATGGGATAGCCTACGTATCTCCTGAATCTAGTACCATTATCGTTGCTACATACTTCCCTTCCCCTGATTAAGACTTTATATTCTCTATCATGCTCTGAGGACGTAACGGTATAAATACCTTTTTCAATCATCTTTACTCTGTTGTCAGCTATTGTACCAAGCGCCTCAAGTACTTTTATCCGAGGTGGTAGCTTAGCTCTCATATATTATTATAACTTAATTAAGTTTTTTAAAAATAACAGGCCTAAATTTATTTGAGTGTCTGAAGCCCGGCGATCTGAAAAATGATGACTCATTCATGCTAGGAATGATAAAGGGACTTTATAGCTCAATGAATTTAGACTAATATATTAAAATAATTCTCTAACTTTAATTAGAAAACCTACACTAAGAGATCCTATTTAGTAAGATAAACTAACTTTACTCGCAGAGCCTTTACATAAAAGTATTTTTAACCTTAAAGCTATTTTTACATATGCCGAACATAGATTACAGGCATTGCTCCGATTACGAGTGCATATTAATGCACGTTATGGAAACAATAAGGAGGAAAAGGGGGTGGATAAGTAGAGCCGTAGTAAGGGAAACAGAAGTGAACCCGAAGATCTTGGGATATACGATAACTGGATCTGATGTAATATTTATCAATAAGATCCCGTTGCAGTCAGTTAAAGAAGGTTATGGAGAGGAAGTGGCTAACTCCTATTTATTTGTTGTCTTACTTCATGAATACCTTCATGTCTTGGGGATATACGATGAGAGGGAAGTAAGGAAAATAACTTTAGAGGTAGTTAACGAGATTGGGGATAAAAATGCCTTAAAATTCGCCGAGCAGCTAGCTTTCCCGTATGATGTACAAATTATAAGGGGCATAAGGGCAAACAGCTACATGTAGAAATTACCTTTTAGTCCTATTACCCTTAAGATAAATCAGCAACCCTCCGCTTTTAAGAATGTCTAAAGCCATTCCAGTTATTCCTTTACCAGTGATCCTCTTCTCACCGTTTATCGCTATTTCCCCAGTCTCCACATTTACCTCTACAATGTCTCCTTCCTTTACTTCCTTGGAGATCCCTGACGCAGTAATAACAGGCAAACCATTATTTATTGCGTTCCTGAAAAATATCCTTGCAAATGATTCAGCTACAATAGCTTTTACACCAGCTGCTTTTAATGCTATGGCAGCTTGTTCCCTCGATGATCCCATACCGAATGCCTTTCCTGCAACTAATATTACACCCTGTCTTGCCTTATTGTAGAAGTTTGGATCTATTGGTTCCATTGCATGTTGACCTAGGAATTCTGGATCAGTTGACTTTAGGTATTTTGCGGGGATTATTACGTCAGTATCTATCTTGTCCCCATACACCAATGCCTTCCCTTTAATTAACATTTAGATCCCTCGGGTCTGTTATCTTCCCTGTTAAAGCAGTTGCGGCAGCAACTGCTGGGCCTGATAAATAAACCTTTGACTCAGGGCTTCCCATTCTTCCTTTGAAGTTCCTGGAACTAGTTGAAACTATAACCTCGTTAGGGCCTGCTATGCCGAAGTGGCCTCCCAAACATGGACCACATGTACCATAAGTCACTATACACCCTGCATTAACTAAAATCTCGATATAACCCAATTCCATAGCTTTCTTAAAGACAGAATATGATGCAGGTATAGCAATGGTTCTGGTCTTTACCTTTTTCCCTTTTAATATCTTAACTGCTATCTCGAAGTCACTTATCCTTCCGTTTGTGCATGACCCAATAAAAACTTGATCTACTTCCGTGCCAGACACTTCCCTAGCTGTTTTAACATTGTCAACACTATGAGGTGCTGCCACTAAAGGCTCTAATTTATTCAATTCAATATCGTATTCTCCATAATATTTAGCTTCCTTATCAGGTGTTATAATAGGTGGCTCAATCCCTCTATTCTCTTTTATAAACCTGACAGTCTCTTTATCTGGTATAAACATAAGGGCGTCAGCATTCATTTCAATTCCCATATTTGAGACTGTGGCTCTGTAATCCATTGGGAAATGGAAGGGGCTCTCAACTTCAACTTCTATTGATTTCCCATTGAAGTATTCAGCCTTGAATTCTCCTAATATCTTTAAAACAACGTCTTTTCCAGTTATCCATTTTGAAGGTTCTCCTTTTAGAGTTATCTTAAATGGCTCTGGTACGGTTAACCAAGTCTTACCTGTTATTACAGCCGCGGCTACATCACTGGCCCCCATTCCTTGGGAAAAGGCGCCTACAGCCCCTGAAGTAGTTGTATGTGAATCTGCACCTATTATTACTTGACCAGGTAATGCATAAGACTCTATAAATAATTGATGCATTATTCCCTTGTTTATATCATGGAAATTAGGAATCCTCATCTTCTTAACGAAACTTCTTATAAACCCCTGTATTTCCGCGCTTCTTTGATCTGGAGGAGGTGCTAAGTGATCAAACGCAACCACAAGCCTCTCATTGTCCCAAACTTCCATCATTCCTGACTTTTCCATTACCTCTATTACGTGATAGCCAGTTAAGTCATGAAAGCCCACTAAGTCTACCTTGACTTCAACTACATCACCAGGTGAGACGCTTCTATCAGACGCCCTAGATAAAATCTTTTCAGTTAATGTTAGAGGCATAGAATACCGTTATTATTAAGCCTTTATAAACCTTTCTCAATATCTCATCTTCCTTAATATAGGATAAAAGCTTCAACAAATATTTATTATAAAATTGGAGGTTTACTCAATAGTTGGCCTTCCCTTAACTTCATTAATGATTAGATTTAATGGAAACACAAGAAATTAATTTTCTAACTCCAAATAGATCAGCACGTGTTAAATTTATGTCAGAAGAGGAGAGCAAGGAAGTTGAGCAACACGAGGAAGTAGAAACAGTAAGCAGAAATGGGGCCTTATCAATATCTGAAATAGAGTTCATGATAAGGCATACAGAAATATGGGACTCCTTGCTAGACGGAAAAATAACCCCTGAGGAAGGGGAAAAGATGCTTCATCAATTAAGGGAGGAGGAGAGAAAGCTGAGGGCGAAGAAGGAGAAGAAAGTTGTTAAACAGCCTAAGCAAAGAAAAGCATCCAAGAAAAAGACAAAAGATGAAGTAAAGGAAGAGGGAAAGAAGAAGAGGAAAACCAAGGAGGTGAAGAGGACTGCCGGTTAGATTCTCTTATGAGGGAGGAGAATATATATTGACAATACTTGAGAATTCATATAAAATTACTGGAAGCGAGGTTCCAATATTTATTAGTCAAGAAGAAGGAGTCATCATGAGGGTTATTACTGCTGATAAAATAATGTTAGTCTCGTTAGTAATTCCCTCATCTTCATTAAGGGGATTTGAAGGTGACGAGAAGTCGACATATTTGTTAAACTTAGAACCCGTTAAGAAAGCTTTGAGAAAGGTTTCAGCTAAAGGCAGCAATATAATCTTTAACTTATCTGATGAGAAATCAATTCTAATAGTGGAGAATTTTAGGAGGGGGTTCAAGACGAAATTAGAGGTTCCAAGTAAGAGAACAGCAGAGCAATTAGTAAATGAGCCAACTAAAGTCAATTTCTCCTCGCATATCAGGATAAACACAGAAATACTTGGGAAGGTAATTTCAGACGCTAAACTAATCTCTGAAGAGGTGAGTTTTGAAGTAACTAATGAAGGGTTAAGGGTAGAAGCAACTGCTGAGGGTAAAAAGGCTTTTTCTTCCCTACTAATTCCAGGAAGAGGTTTAGATGAAATAGATTTTACAAGTAAGAGTACTTCAAAGTACTCATTGGAAATGTTAAATGTCATGATGGATTTCGTCAGGGATCACGAAGTTATAACACTAAGTCTTGCTACTGATTCTCCTTTAAGAGCCAGGGCAGAATTGCCAGGAGGAGGTTATTTAAGTGTATGGATTGCCCCTAGAGTTTAGTATATTTTTCTTTACTTCCTCAGCGAACTCCTTAGTTCCAACTATTTTCACTACCTTCTTCTTCTCCTCATCACTCATCTGCCTAACTAGATCGTCAGTAAATATCCCATTTTCAAATGTACTCTCTATTCCCCTGATTATTAAGGAGGAAGCCTCTCTCCAGCCCATAAATCTTAGCATTAATTCCATTGCTAATATTGATGCACCTGGGTTAACATAGTTCTTCCCAGCATACTTAGGAGCAGTCCCATGGACTGGCTCAGCCATCATTCCCCTTTCACCGAAGTCTAGTCCTGGAGCTAAACCTAACCCGCCTACTAGGCCAGCTGCTTCATCGCTTACGTAATCCCCATTAAGGTTAGGAGAGAGTATAACGTCGTATTCTCCTGTCCTAGTGAGTAATTGTTGCAACATATTATCAGCAATCCTATCATTTACCATAATTTTCCCTTCAGGTATTTTTCCATTATAAATTTTAGAGACTTCCTCCTCTGTAACCACTTTTTCCCTAAACTCCTTTAAGGCCAATTCATAAGCCCACTCCCTAAACGCTCCTTCAGTGTACTTCATTATATTCCCCTTATGCATTATAGTAACAACCCTTCTCTTGTTCTCTATTGCAAACTTAAGAGCTAATCTAGCTATCCTTTGAGTCCCAAATTTGCTAATAGGTTTTACTCCTATCCCGGTATCTTCCCTTAAATTTATGTTGAATTCCCTTTTAAGGAATTCCCTTAACTTCTTTGCTTCTGGACTATCGTAACTCCATTCAATCCCCATGTAGACGTCTTCTGTGTTTTCCCTGAAGATAACCAAGTTAACCCTTTCTGGATTCTTTATGGGGGAGGGGGTGTTTTTAAAATACCTAACAGGTCTAATGTTTGCATACAAATCAAACATTAATCTTAGGGCTACGTTAACACTCCTGAAACCGGAACCTACAGGTGTTTCAAGTGGTGCCTTAAAGAATGCCTTAAACCTAGCTAACTGTTTAATTGATTCATCAGGCATCCTGCTGTTGAAATATTTTTCTGCTTTACTCCCCAAAACAACTTCATACCATGTTATTCTCCTCTTCCCCCTATAAGCGACGTCAACCGCTGCGCTCACGACATCTATTGTAGCTCTAGTCACTTCAGGTCCTATTCCATCCCCCTCAATGAATGGAATTACTACTTCATCAGGGACAATGATTTTACCCTCCTTAAACTCTATTTCCTTGCCTTCCCTTGGCTCCTCGTATTTACCTTTAAAATAGATTACTTCGCTCATCATTACATCAATACAGTTTTGGGTTAAAATTATCGACTACTCCTGTTTAGTCCGATCGTTAAATTAACTAAATTAAAAAATTAGTAATATATAAATTTTAAATATTAATCTCTTTACTTACTTCTCCTTTTAACTCTTCATGTATTGAGAGAGAAAATAATAGCAGTTAAGAGTGGTTGTCTGAAGTTTCAGATAAACTATGAAGTTTACATAATTTGAAGTTAAATATACCCACCAAAAGTAAGAAGACATCCATCCAGGTTTGGTAATAAAATGGAACATGTTGAGTTTCCTTATTAGGATAGACACTCCCATAGGTAAGGTTGCCCAGCCAAAGGCATTAAATGGATTGAGTTCTAGAAATTCATGGCTCGAAGGAAATCGTATGCTATGAAAATTTATTGTTTAAATAGATCTTCTCTAATCCCTTTATCCCATTAATTACCTCAAAAGCTTCCTTAAGCGTTCTAACTCTCCTCATCCTTTTACTTGCTTGTATTATCGAGAAATAACTTTCCTCTGTCAAAGGACCTTTTCTACACATTATTAAGGAACATTCAACGGTTGATACACCCTCGCATATGTAACCATTAGCTAGACTATGCGATATAGTCTCTAGATCCTTATGTGAGAAAACGCAGTAATTGGGATGCGAATGAAACATAATCATACCATGTGGGAGTGGTATTGAAACTTTGTCATCTTCCCCTTCAAGTGCGATCAATGTTCCATCTAATAAAGATATTAATGCATACTCATTGCTCCCATTTTTAATAAGTGGAATAAATTCCTTAATCAAATCTAAAGTTTTACTATATATGATTGAATATACTTCCTCACAAGTTATTCCCCTTTCTACTGGGCTTCTTTTAAAATCATATAGACTCTCTACAATTTCCTCACTGGAGTAAAATTCCTTTCTCTTTAAGTCAATTAAAACCCTTATCCCCTCTTCGAGAAAATCGTCACACAGAAGAGAGGCATTAAACAGATCCTTTAACTCTTCGTCCTTCCCTATAATTTTCTGCCACTTCATTCACATTCAACCATTTCCCTCTCAATCCTCCTCACTTCCTCAAGTGGATCAAAACTCCTAGTTATTCTCCTACCTATTATTTCGTAATCAGCTCCGTTACATATTCCAGAACCAACCCTAGCTCCCTGATATCCTATCCCAGTTGCAAGTATCTTTTCATTCTTAACTTCTCCCTTAATTTCCTTTATTACATTTGGCCTAGTAGCTGGCACAACTATCCCCCATGGTTTGACTCTTTCCTTTATCATTAACAGATCCTTTATTTTGTTATCCCAGGGCCAGCCTTTATGAGACATGGAGATCACCAATATCAAATCTATTCCGCTTTCCCTGAGCTTTAATGAAAGTTCCTCTAGAGCTCCTTCGTATCCTACGAATGAATGGGCGATCACTTTATTAAAATTGATTTTCTCCAAAGACGCAAATACATTCTCAACCATTATTGAACCTATATCTGCCAGCTTTAAATCAGCTATTATTAATTCGCTGTTAATTTTGATCTCTTCCTTAGCTCTTATGAAGACTGGTAGTCCAACCTTTACACCTCCTATTTCTCCCTCTAGCTTTTTTGCCAATAAGATGTCACTTAAATTGTCAACTGCAAGAATTATCTTATCCTTCAACTTAATTCATAGTTTTATTCAGTCTTTAAAAAGTAGGTTAAAATTGGAGCACTTCTGCTTTAGCAGTTATGCAATAAAATCTCCTCCTAGTGTCGTCTAAACAAATCTTTACCTCTATTAATCCTAACTCCTTTAAAATCCTTATAGCCTCTTTTAATGTCCTCTCAGGCATTTTAGTCTCCTCCCTTAACATGTTGAAAGTTGTAACCCTCCTGGCCTTTATTACTTCTAATACTTTCCTGGCCGAGGGAGTAAGCTTCATCTTTATCCATTAATACTTGTATTCTAGGGTTATAAATGATGCTATCAGTGCAAACTCAGCATTGGAGTCGTTCATCACTATCTCAGTAGAGGTAGATCTCCTCACATTATATTCCATGTTATGTAGGAAATAAAAATTTTCGCCTTTACGAGAACTTTTTAAGTAAAGGATTATACAAATATTTTATGCGAACCTTAGTGCTTCTAGTAGTTTTATTGGGTACATTAATGTCTGCGCTCGACACGACTATCGTTATCCTCTCCTTGCCTTCAATATCCGAAGAACTTGCTTCCCCCCTTTATTTAACTATATGGATAATAATCATTTACATACTTGTAATATCAGTTTTAACTACTCAACTAGGAAATTTGGGGGACATTTACGGCAGGGGAAAGATGTATAATTTGGGATTTGCTGTTTTCACCGCTGCCTCTGCATTATGTGGTTTTTCAAATACAATTTACTTTCTATTGTTTTCAAGGGCTCTCCAAGCACTAGGCGCATCATTAATGCAGGCGAACAGCGGTGCAATAATAGCTGAGAACTTTGAAGTGAGGGAAAGAGGTAAAGCTTTTGGCTACACAACTTTAGGTTGGAATATAGGGGCTACATTAGGTATATTACTGGGAGGGGTAATTACAACATTTCTTGGATGGAGGTACATATTTTTCATTAACGTTCCCATAGGAATTTTCTCTCTTCTCCTTGGAATTAAATACTTAAAGAGTCCAGCATCGAAAATGAGAAAAGGAATTGACTATGTTGGAGCTCTTTCCCTCTTTGCTTCCCTCTTTCTGATCTCCTTTAGTGCCTCTGATATAACTGCATTTGGTTTAACAGGATATAACTTAACTTTGCTTTTACTAGGAATACTCTTTTTGCCCGTTTTCGTTTTCGCAGAGAAAAGCTCAAGTAATCCAGTAATAGACCTCACAGTGTTCAGAGAAAGAATGTTAAGTTTTTCATTGATAGCTTCCTTTTTCCAGAGCATAGGTTATCTTTCTTTGAGCTTCATAATAATACTTTATCTACAAGGGGTAAAAGGACTTAATCCCCTAGATGCTTCCTTACTCCTTATGCCAGCTTATATAGTGAGTTCGGTGCTCTCTCCCTTTAGTGGCAGGCTTACAGATAAGTACGGCGCCAGGATAATGGCTACTCTAGGAATATTATTAATGGCCCTCACAGTTTCAATATTATACTTCATCCTGAATCTTTACACACCCTTACTTTATATAGCCTTTACATTTGTGATAGGATCTATAGGAGCTGCTTTTTTCTACCCTGCAAATAACTCAGCAATTATGTCAAGCGGTAAAATAGCATATTATGGTTCCATATCCGGTCTAATGAGGACACTAGGTAATATAGGGACTTTGGGAAGCTATGTAATCTCAATATCAATAGCCTCAATAACTATCCCAAGGGAAGTAGCATTTGAGGTATTCCTAGGTGTAACTTCCTTAGGGAGTATCTCATATCAATTCGTTTTTGGAATAAAATCTGCCTTGATTTTGTCATTTATTTTACTTATAATAGCGGGGTTTTTCTCAGCCATTAGGGGAAGGGAATTAAGTAGAATAAGGAAAGGACATTAGAGCTTTTACCTTGATATTTACCTGTTCAAGGAATTCAGGACTTAATTTCCCTTTTACTGCTATCTTAATTAACCTATTAGACGGTGAAAGGGTTTTATCCATGTCAGACTTATAGTTAACATTTACAAGCGATTTCTCTCCTCCTACTAATGAGACTCCTATGAAGGTTATCAAGGGACTCTCAAATATTAAAGAATACAAGGAGTTTTTCCTTTCCTTACACAGTTTAACGGCCAAATTTAAGTCATTTAAGTAAATTAGCGAGAATTGAGGGTATTCCTCTCCATCTATGGGAACACAAATTCCCTTAAGATCGCAGTTTTCAATGAACCTCATTAAAACACTGTTAGTTAAAAAAGGTAAGTCAGCAGAGATTACCAAAGCCTCATCCCTTATTATTTCGGATGAAGTTGAGATACCTCTCATAGGACCCTCACATGGAAGGGATAAGTCATCTTCGTATACGTATTTTAACCCCAACTCCCTTAGCCTAATGTAATTTTCTCTATTTGTAATTATTATTGGATCTTCACTAAGTGAGTTAATTACACGTTCAATCATTGTTTCTCCATTTATTTTATAAAAATACTTGTTCTCACCGAACCTCTTTGATTTACCCCCTGCGAGTATAACATATCTCATAAATTTTATTCGAGATCAGAAAAAACAAAGTTAAGAAAACCCAAAAGGGAGATTAAGATCCCATTTACGTTAAAAATCCTCTCACTTCTCTTTCCAATGTCATGTTTTAACTTCAGTAAGTTTCATTGGCTTTTATAATTTTACACTTTGGATTTTCTCAATTAAATCCTTTCGCTTTATCCTCAATTCCTTCTTAGTGTGCAATTATTCCAGTAATAGCACTAAAATTTAAAATGCCTTCTTTGTAAGATATATGAGGTCATATAAAATGCAAATTTTATTAAATGAGGTTCCTCCCAATAGTTCGTGAGATATAACATATCTCACAAAGACCAATCGGATACAAAAATACTTCTATGACCAAGAAAAAGGATGGATCACTGATTCTTTTTTGAAGAAATAAAGATGTTTTTATCATTAAATACTTCACTCTTGCCTTCATAAACGTGTTTACTAAAGGAATAAAACAATGATAAAGTTATAATAATTCAAACCTATTCAAAAATTATGATGCACAATGCAATAAGATATAAGAGATGAGAAGAAGTCATTCTCAGTTTAATAGAAGTGCTCCCATTGTTTTGATTTTCACTCGTTAAAATGAAGATTACCCATCACACTATGTAAACAATTCAAAAAGGGGCTTAATCCCTTTCATGATAAACCTTTTTACGTTCATTTATGTTTAGCTAATTTTATGGAGAGACTAATGAGGCCTAAAGAAGCTTGCCAATTTTAGGAATATCATATTCAACACTCTTATGGCAGATTAGGGAAGGGCTGTAATGAATGATGTTGGAAAGCATAGGATATTGGAGAGGAGGAAACAAGAGCTTATGCTAGAGTGTTTAAGATTACCAACCCTTAATGCCCCTAAGGGTTGGTAAGTGTGGGAAGAGAGAAATGGTATAGGGATGTTGTAGCTTTGCATGATCTGAGGAGGAAAGCTGGAGATGTGAGCTCCGTTGAGCGTGAAGGAGCCCCATGATAAACATACTGTAAAGGGGTTGAGGGCTAAGTCCCTGCTTGATCATGAATGAAAACGAGTGAAATGAAAGTGTAGGGACAAACGGAAATTGGAATGAGATACGAGCTTTTGCCTTAAGTCAAAGGATTTTTACCGCCTTAATACAATTAAGGTGAGGGTATTGCCAAGGGCTAAGCCTTACTTGTTCGTAATCGAAGTAAATTGAGTGAAGCGAGGAGACAAAACTGGATTATAAGATTCTCCGCGAATTATTTTGCACTTTTAGAGGTGTTTGATTTACTTAAGGATTGAGAAATATCATACAGAGTAGATAATGCCCAATTCTGGAGAAGTCCACCTAAGAAAGCTGTTCCGTAAAAAACTATATCTGAAGGATAGGCGTTTAAAGCAATAAATCCAGAAGCCAATATAGCTGAAAGCCCAATCCCAAATCCAAGTCCAGCAATTGGATATACTATGTAATAGACTCCATAGTATTTGGAAAATTGGTTCTCATATATATTTTTCCTAAGGTAATATAGTGAATAAATACTAGCGCCTATACCTCCCCACCATAAAGTATTTGGTTTCAATTGAATTAAAACAGTCTTACCATTAACAGTTGAATTCCATTGGGCTATGTAGTTGGTTAAGGCAAATGGACAATTATATGCTATTTCTAGTAAATAAATTAAAAAAGAACTAAAATTGGAGTTACTATATGAATTCCATATAAATATAATAACCTTTTTATTCTAGAAGCCTTGTTAAGATTCTCATAGTATTTAGCATATGCCTTTATCATTGACATTTTAGCCTTTTCCAAGTCTTTGCACTTCAAGTATTTGAGACAGCTATCAATCTCACTTAACACTTCTTCAACTTGATTTGAATTCAACGTGCCGTTATCTGCCTGATACAATATCATGGAGCTAAGCCCCTCTATTTTGTCCTTTATTTCGTTTTCATCATTAACTGATATCTTCTTCACCCAATAACTTTGAAGTCAATTCAAGTTCAATTTTTCTCCAGTCTTCAAGCGCTGTCCCCTTGATTACTGGAATATAACTTGCTCTTTTCACAGTAGAGTCCCTTAGTATAGATAGACCAGCGTTAAGGCACTCAGGAGGTTCATTCGGCGTTTTTATATAAAGTAATCCAATTAAGTATAATACTGCCTTATCATCTTCCTTTAATCTCTTAAGCCTGCACAAAACATCATCTTCTTTGCTTAGCTGAGCTCTTGGTTTTACCTTATTTACTTTGTTAATTAAGTTCCCCATTAATCGTATATCATTAAAATTCAATCCCTCTTGAATTAGCTCCTTAATGCGATTTATATCTTCTCTTTCCATAATTTCGTAAATTGAATAAGATTGCAATATTAAAGGTCCAAGAGTTTTGAATAATATGTAATTAATAGCATTCTCTTTATTTAACCTCTAGATTTTAGCCCTCATTTCCTCGCTTAGTCTACTCCAATTTTCGTCTAAATAAGTTATATAATTACAGGCAATTTTGAATAACAGACTTTCTTCATTTAATGTTTCGCTCCATAGTCTTCCATACATTAGTTTAACTTTCTCCCTTGCACTTTCTGAGCAAACTCTCAATGCAATCAAAATTTATTCTTTCCTAATCTTATATTTTTCCTTTTTAAATTTCATCAAATTATAAACACATATTCGTTTAGTATAATATTTAATTATTTAGTAATTAGGCTTTGATTTACTAAAATCTAATTAATAATAAAATATCATAAACAAACTAAATACTCGATATCAAAGATGTCTTTTACTCACCAAGGGGTTTAGCTAGTAAATAATTAAGGAAATTAATGAAGGGCATTAAATAGAACCCTTATTATTAATTATTATAAATTACTTTCACGTTATATATGTTTCCTAGTTTTTCAGCATCTCCCTTGTCAACTTCTTATATGATGCCTCTATTGTCTCCATTATTCTAACTAGGTTCTCATATAATTCCTCCGCCCCTTTTTCTCCTTTTATGATTTCATCGCTAAGCTTAATAGCCTCAACCATTTCGTCTATCTGGGAAGGAGGCATTGCCTTTTTCAATATTAGTTCGGTTATTATTTCCTCCATTCTTTGCTTACCTGTAAACTCCTTCAAAGTGATGAGGAGTTGAGAGATCATCATCTTCAGACCTTCTATAACTTCAGAGACCAGTTTGCTTGAACTCAAGAACTCCTCCCTAGATATAAAGACTCCTTTCTCCGCCTTTCTATATCCCAACCAGAACAGTTCTTCGCTCACATTACTTCGCCTCTGTTGTCCACTAAGTTAATTTTCCTCATAACATCGTAAAGTCTAGATATTGAATTCCTGCCTTTCAATCCCATTTCCCTGAATAACTCTGAATCGCAGTTACTAGGCGTAATACTGGACTTTATGATCTCCTTCAAAACAGTCTTCACCCTCATAATATTCTCATAACCAAGGGACTTCCTCACTCCTATACTCATTATGGGAAAGGGTATCCCCTCTTCCCATATCTCATTAATTAGGCTTCTCCCCTTTCCAGTAGGAGGCCAGTTTATGAAAGCACCTATACCTTTAGCTATTAATTCCATGCCTTCCTCCCTCTTAACTACCTTCACCTCTCTTATTCCCCTAATTGACTTATATATTAGAAAATAAGTGTGATGAGTTGAAGTAGTCAACAAGGGTTTACCTTCTCCTAAGATCTCAGGGAAACAGCTAGGGGAGGAGCAAAAACAAGTTCCGCAGCTGAAAACCCCTAAATCCTTTTTCTGCATCATAAAGGAGGTAGGCATTAATGATATTTTCCAGTTATCATCTATTAACGCAGTGCTCACATCATAATGAGATATTAAGTCAGCTTTAATCCCTCTGGAATTTAATGATTTAACCAAATTTATGAATATTTCCTCATATTCAAACCCCTCCACAACCACAATTTCTAAGGTCAACTTTACCCAAATCCTTTAGTTTAAATGCTTTTAAGACTAAGAGGAAAAAATTTAACTTTACCTCAAAATCACTTTTTGAATACTTTGTGTGGAATAATAGGATACGCCCCAAAGAGGTCGGAAAGGGGAATAGAGGTAATCCTTGATTGCCTATCTAGACTTGAATATAGAGGATATGATAGTGTGGGAGTTGCTTCGTTAAACGAGCTTGGTATAGAGATAAGAAAGGGGAAAGGGCAGATAAGTGAGGTGGGGCCTCTTAAGGGGTTTAGTGAACTCAGGGGTTATCTTTTCTTAGGGCATACCAGGTGGGCTACTCATGGTGTTCCCTCAGATATAAACGCTCATCCTCATAGTGATTGCACAGGCAAAATAGCTGTAGTACATAATGGAATAATTTCAAACTTCGACGAGTTGAGAAAGAACTTAATGGAAAAGAATCACACATTTAAATCCGAAACAGATACCGAGGTGTTCTCACATCTCTTTGAGGAATTCCTTTCAAATGGACTTGAGGCTTTTGAGGCATTTACTAAAGCCCTCAGCTTAATAAAGGGTACATATGCTTTAGCCTCTGTAGTGCAAGGAGATGATAGGATATTCTTTGCTGTCGATGGTCCTCCCCTAGTTTTGGGTATTTCAGATGATGGGAACTTCATAAGCAGTGACGTTCAAAGTATATTACCTTACACTAACAAAGTGATACATTTAAGAGATGGGGAAAAAGGGTGGATATCCAAGAACTCAATAGAGGTTTTTGATAGGAATGGAAAAAGAGTAAATATAAGGGAGAGAATAGTAGTAATTAACTGGTCTCCTGCAGCAGTAAGTAAAGAGAATTTTCAGTATTACATGTTAAAAGAAATACACGAGGAGCCGCTTGCGGTTAGGCAAACAATTGAGGCAAACATTAAGAATGAGGTTATTGAAAAGGTAAAGGTTGAGATCGGACATTCAGATAACGTATTTATTGTTGCGGCTGGTAGCAGCTACTATTCCTCCTTAATGCTTCAACTTTACTTAGCTTTCCTAGCTAAAAGGCTTTCAAATGCAATAGTTGCGTCTGAGTCCTACAACTATAAAAATCTAGTTAACAAGAACACAGTAGTAATAGCAATAAGTCAAAGTGGGGAAACAGCAGATGTTTTGAGGGCGGTAAAGGAATTCAAGGAAATGGGAGGTAAAGTTGTAGGAATTACAAATGTGATGGGAAGTAGGCTTTATCAAATGAGTGATTATCCTCTCACAATAAGATCTGGCCCAGAAATGGGGGTTGCAGCAACTAAGACCTTTATTTCCCAAGTAGCCATCTCTTTCCTTTTAAGTCTTAAGACTTCAACTGCTATGGGGAAGCTAAAGGAAGGTGAGGAGAAAAACTATCTTGATAAGATTTTTGGATTGCCAAAACTGATTAGTAAAGTAATAATGGAAAACGAAGGAAAAGTAACAAAGGTTTCTGGGGAACTCGCTAAAGCTAAAAGCATGTATTATTTAGCTAGGTGGGTTGATTTACCAATTGCTATGGAAGGAGCTCTGAAGCTCAAGGAGATAGCTTATATACACGCAGAAGCATATCCAGCAGGGGAAAGCAAGCACGGACCAATAGCGTTAGTTGATGAGGAGTTTCCAATCATAACCCTTTCGTCTACTCTTCCATATGAACACCTCAAAAGTAACGCAATCGAAATGGCAGCTAGGGGGGCTAAGATCTATCATATAGGAATTAAACCTCTTGGAATTGGAGAACAGTACTTTCAAGTGCCTACTCTAGACCCATTGTTGGAGCCTTTGCTATTAACACCTATAGTCCACTTAATAGCATATTATACATCAGTTAAGAAAGGTCTCAATCCAGATAGGCCAAGGAACTTAGCAAAGTCGGTGACAGTGGATTGAAATCAGTTATTTTAGCTGCTGGTAAAGGTGAGAACTTATATCCATTAACAGTAGGCAGACAAAAGGAATCGTTAATAATAATGGGAAAACCACTGATATATTACTCTTTGAAAGGTCTTTCCAATTACTCCTCGGAAATTGTTGTAGTAGTGAGGGAGGGGGACGAAAGCGTTTCCAGTTCCATAAGGGAAAAAGGAATGACTCCTAAAACGGTAACACAAAAGGGTGAGGGGATAGAAGGTGCTATATTATCAGCTAAATCCATAATAGATGACAATTTCATCCTTGCATTTGGGGATATAATAGCTGAGAGCGATTTCTATAGGAGAATAGCTTTTAGTCATGAAAACGGAAAGGTCACTATATCACTGATACCAGTAAGCAAAGGAATAAATACTTACGGGATTGCATTCATAGACGAATCAGGCAAACCAATAAAGGTTATGGAAAAACCAAAGGAATTCGATGAAATGTCTAGCTTAGCCTTAGGTGGTTTATACATACTCCAATATGATGTCTTTGATTTCTTAGAGGGAGGAGGATCATTTATAGATTATATTAATAAGAAGATAAAGGAAGAGGGAGTCAATTCTTTCATATGGGATGGGAAATGGGTGGATATAGGGTATCCAGAGGATTTCCTCAGAGCTTTATCTTTGTTTCTAAACAATGAAAATAGTGTAATATCAAGCAGAGCAGAGGTTTCAAGTAAGTCCTCAATAGGAAAGGGGGTTGTAATTGATGATGATGCGATTATTGATGATTACAGCGTAATAAAAGGTCCAGCGTATATAGGAAAAGGGGCTTTAATTGGAGCACACTCATTAATAAGGGGGTTCTCTAGTATTGAGGAGAAAGCAATAGTGGGAGCATATTGCGAAGTGTCAAGCTCTTTTGTTATGAAGGGGGCAAAACTCTTTTCAAAATCATATGCAAGTTATTCAGTAATAGGGGAAAACGCAATGGTAGGAGAAGGGAGTATTGTTATGAGCTATGTAGATAAAGTGGAAAACATTAGGCTTGAAGAGGAGAAGAGAAAGGTAACTGTAATTAATCATAGGGCGAAAACAGAGCCTTATTCGGTAATTAAACCTGGAAGTATTGTAATTTAAAGTGAATTCAAATTTCAATTAGAAATGGATTACTGACCTTTTCATAACCTAAAGTTGTGTAAATTCCGTGTCCAGGATAAACTATTAAATTGCTATTTAAACTCTTTAAAAACCTTAAGGTTTCAACCATTAAATCCCACGATCCTCCTATATCAGTTCTCCCTATCGTACCGCTAAATAAGGTGTCACCTGTGAAGATAAATTTATCAGTTAAGAAACAGGAACTGCCTGAGGTATGCCCTGGAGTATGAAGGACCTTTAAGATTTCCTCCCCCAACTCAAACTCTTGGCCGTTCTTCAAGAACTCGAATCGTTTAAGTTGGTCTTCGTATTTGATTCCTAAATACTTAAAAGCAAAGTCTTTTGCCTTCAATGCAAGCTCTAAATCCTCCCTCATTATGTATATTGGTACATTGAATTTTTCACTTAGATAACCCGAGCCCATTATATGATCAAAATGACCATGGGTGATCAATATTGCATTTACCTTAAACGTCTTGAGTTTGCCTTCTATTTTTTCAGGCTCATCTCCAGGATCTATAACAATAGCTTCCCGCTGGTTATGCACTATATAGCAATTAGTTTCCAAAGGCCCTACCACTAGAGATTCCACAATCATAAAATATTTTAGAAAGCAGGGGTTAAGGGAGTTAGGGAAGCCTTTGCTGGCAGGATTAGATAACAGTGAAGTTCACACCATTTGATATTATTTTTAATCCTAGAATCTGAAAAGTTTTTAATTTTTCCAAAAATTACAATATAGAACTCTGATAAATACGAGATATGTTACATAAAAGGGCAAGTTTAATGAATCCTTTTACTCCTGGCTGGGAGCCAGTATTTACTTTAGGCGTAAGAGAAAAAGTAGGAGGAAAGGGGAGAGGTTAAATAAAACTCATGAAAGCTCAATGAAAGTCCTGGCCTTTAAAGTGTCTGCAAATAAGTGTTAAACATAATACCAAGAATTAATGAAGCTATAGTAACCTTTGACCATTAAAGTGAATTAAAATTTTACACTAAGTGAAAATCCATTTTAAGATGTATAAGCAAGAAAATTTTCTGCTTAGTGCAAATTAATAAACTCACAAAATGTATCCTCTTTTAACACGTGCATAATCTTGAATATTATTATCTAGGACTAAATGGATACAGATTAAAGAGGTGATTAATTCTCCATAGTAGAAAATTTAAGGTTGATCTTGCATAGATTCTTATGAGCCAAAGGGAACTGAAGTTCGGGAAAGACTTCGCTTTTCCATGGTATAGACCTAAATATCCTAGGGAAAAGGAATTCAACCTAATCCATGCAAAGTACGAGGTTGATGTAGATCTAAAGGCTAAGGTTGTATACGGCAAAGCTTCAATAACTTTTGAGCCAATAAGTGAGATAAGACAGGTAAAATTAGATGCAATTGACTTTGAAATAAACTCTGTTGAGTCAAATGAGATGGTTGAATATAGCTACGATGGAGAGGTAATAACTATTAACTTCAACAGGGAGTTAAAGCCATCTGAGAAAAAGACTATAACAATTATTTACACCGCTAGACCATTAAAGGGCTTATATTTTATCAGCCCAGATAAACATTACCCTGACAGACCTTATCAAGCGTGGAGCCAAGGAGAGAGTGAAGATAATAGGTACTGGATTCCCATATATGATTATCCAAACGCAAAGCTAACTAGCGAATTAATAGCTAAGGTAGATAAGGGATTAAAGGCTATATCTAATGGTAAATTACTTAGTGTAAGGGAAGAAAATGGAAAAACAATTTATCATTGGTTAATGGATATACCTCATTCACCCTACTTAATTAGTTTAGTTGTTGGAGATTTTGAGGAAGTCATCGAATATTGGGAAGGAATACCAATTATATACTATTTCCCCAGATGGGCTAAGGAAATATATAAAAACACTTTTAGTAAAACACCTAAAATGCTTGAGTTCTTCTCGAAAATAACAGGACTTAAATATCCATATCAAAAATATGCTCAAGTAATAGTGAGCGAGTTTGTTTACGGTGGAATGGAGAACACCACTGCTACTACTTTGACTGAAAGAACACTTCACGATGAGATAGCTCACATGGATTTCTCTAGTGACCCATTGATATCCCATGAATTGGCTCATCAGTGGTTTGGAGACCTCATAACTACAAAGGATTGGGCTAACATTTGGCTTAATGAAGCCTTTGCAACGTATATGGAGGCTATGTTCACTGAATATGATAAGGGAAAGGAGGAGTTCCTCTATGAGCTATATCAAAACCTGAGAGCATATTTAGAAGAGTACTCTCAGAGGTACTCAAGACCAATAGTTAATAGAATGTACGAGATGCCTGAAGAGATGTTTGATAGACACACTTATGAAAAGGGGTCTCTTGTACTCCATACCTTAAGGAACGTTTTAGGTGATGAGACCTTCATTAAGGGTATATCTCACTATGTAAACAAGTACAAGTTCCAAATAGTAGATACAGAGGATTTAAGAAAGGCGTTAGAGGAAATATATGGTAAAAGTTTAGATTGGTTCTTTGACCAGTTCGTTTACAGTGCAGGTCATCCAGTTTTAAAGGTTAGCCACTCATATGATGAGAAATCGAAGGTTCTAAGACTGGAGATAAAACAAGCTCAAGAGGAGGTAATTTATACTATTGATCTAGATGTTTTAGTCATTACAAATATAGGGAAGAAGGAATATAAGATTAAGCTTAAGGAAAAGGAAAATGTATTTTATTTGCCTGTAGAGGAAAAACCTCTAACAGTCCAAGTAGACCCTTGGTTCAAGTTAATAAGGGTTATAGATCATGAGAAAAACCTAGAGGAACTATTAGAGGATTTAAAGAGTGATAGCGTGATAGCCAAGATAGAGGCTTGCAATTCAATAGCAAGAAAGAGGAGTAGAAGGGCAGTCCAACATTTAGAGAGGATTTTAAAGGGAAATGAGTTTTGGGGAGTTAAATATGAAGCAGCCATTGCTCTAGGAAGGATGGGCATTGAGGAGGCCGAAGAAGCCTTAATAAGGCATATAAACGTAGAGCCTACGAAAGCAAGAAGGGGGGTAGCAAAGGCATTAGGAGAATTTAAAAGCGAAAGGGCATTAGAGGCTCTGAGAAAAATGGTCAACGAGAACGTGAGCTATTACGTTAGGAGTGAGGCATTAGCATCAATCGGTAAAGCTAAGGACGAAAGGTACTTTGATTTCCTAGTATCTTATTTGGAAAAGGATATAAAGGAAATTAAATCTCACAATTACGTAATAGCGTCAGGTGCACTTAATGGGATATCTGAATACGGCGATGAGAGGGCCATGAAGATAGTAATTAACATGACCCAGTTAGGTGTTCCACAACAGGTTAGGGAAACCGGAACAAAGTTACTTGGTAAGTTCAGTAATAACGACACATTTAGGAAACTAGTAGATTTGTTAAAGGACGATAACTTCAGGGTTAGAATAAATGCAATCAATGCATTAAAGGAGTTAGGAAGTCCTAAGGCAATTCCAATGCTTGACGAATTAAGCAAAAATGATTTGGATAACAGAGTTAGAAGATACGCTATGGAAGTGATAAAACATCTCAAGGAAGGCGTCGAAAAGAGCGCAGAATTTAAAGCCCTCAAAGAAGAAGTTGAGAGGTTGAGAGAAGAGAACAAAAAGCTTACGGACAGGATAGAGAAACTTGAGCACATGATGAAGGAGTCCGAACGCGGAAAGAAATGAAGAGAGCCCAGTATGACTGATTTTTTCTTTTCAAATAAACTAATCAAAAATTAACTTAGAACTCCTGTGAATTTCTCAATTAGTCTAGTTAACATAGCTGCGTTCTTCTCCGCATCCTTTTCTGCCTGTTCTAACACTTTCTTAGTCTCCTCATCTTGAAGTTTGTTTAACCTCTGTTTGTAATTCACTATAGATTGTAGCTCCTCTTGGAATGACTCTAATATAATGTTAAGTCTATCCTTTTCAATCTTAGACGTTGATAATGCCTTGTCTTTGAAACATGTAAAGTGTACTACTTGCTTATTAGAGGTATACGTGAATAACTCATCCCAGGCTATCTGTTGATTACATATCCCACACTTCCATTTAGTATAGGTCCTGCTCATAAATTCTTAAATACTGTTAAAGTTAAAAGATTATGTATTCTATCCTCCTTGATTCATTAGGATTAAGCTCACATACAATGTTTAAATCTAGCTAGAGGAAATTATTCTCTGTAATTCATCTTTTATCTTTGAAACTCTCATTTTAATTGAGTACTCCCCTAGATCTTTATTAATTTCAATTCCTCCACCTAAATCTAAAACACCCCATTTATTAGCTTCAATTACTTTCCTAGTCAAGAATACACCTTCCTTAACTGTGTAGTCATCTATCTCTCTTATCTTTTCTCTTCTAACCAATGCCTCATTAATATAAAAGATCCTCGAGGTCTCTATGCTTCCGGCGTGTAGATCTATCCTCTTAAATACATCATATTCCTCCTTTCCCCAAGTTTCCAGCACATATACCTTTTCCTTATGGTTGAAGTTAAACTCCCTTTGCAATAGAAGTAGAATATTGGTATTCCCTCCGTGACCATTTAATATTACTATCTTGCTGAAACCCTGTTTAACTAAACTTTCAAGCAAATCATTTAAGTAATTATATAATGTTAGAGGTCTAACACCGAAATAGGGAAATCCCTCGTGTTCACCTGATGAGGTGAACCATATAGTGGGAAAAAGAACTACTTTCTCCCTTAATTCTTTCTCAATTTCCTTAGCTATATGTTCAACTATAATTGAGTCCGTTCCAAGTGGCAAGTGTGGACCATGTTGTTCTAAACTTCCTATTGGTATTAACGCAACCATTTTCGAGTCTAACTCATCCTTCGTGACTTCTTGAATCAACACTAGAAAAGAGATTTTGATAAAATTAAATTTTTTCCTATAGGCTTCTGAAAAACTTTTATGATTCTGGGAAAGCTTAGCTTATGCTCTTCCTGCTTTGGTTTAAAGTAAAGCAACCTGAATCAATATCCCAGAAGAAATTGATGGAGGTATGGAATAGAGAAGCTGAGGCTGCTCTTGAGGCTGTTAAGGCTGGAAAGGTTAAGGCGCTTTACAAGGTCTCAGGAAAAAGAGAAGTAGTGGCAATAATAGATGTGAACTCTCACGAGGAATTGGATGAAATACTAGAGAACCTACCCATAATTAGGGAGTTAGGCCATTCTGTCACAATAGAAGTAAACCCCATTCACCCATATGAAAAATTCCATGAATTAATGAAGAAGGTTATTACCTAGTGATACTAATTGAAGGCTATATTTTTCGATAAAAGCGGAATAAGTAATTTGAAGGTTGGAAATTACAATGACCCAATAATTGGGGATCACGATGTACTCATAAGGGTTATTAAGGCATCAGTTAATCCCGTTGACTATTACACTGTGGAGAACCTGAGAGTTAACCCCTTACCTCATATCCCTGGGACTGAATTCACAGGATATGTAATTAAAGTAGGGAGTCACGTTAAGGACTTGAGAGAGGGGGATAAGGTAGCACTCTATACTAGGCTATTCGATGGTAAATGTGATCTATGTTTATCTGGTAAGGAAATGCTATGTAGAAACGGGGGTAGGATTGGAGTAGATGAAAACGGGGGTTTTGCGGAATATGCGAGTGTCCATGAAAATAACGTTTTTAAAGTGGAAGATTTAGATTGGGATATATTAGCCAGTTTACCAGTAGCTTCATTAACAGCTTATCATGCACTAAAGGAAGCCAAAGTTAAACCGAATGATCTAATTGTAATCTTTGGAGCTTCTGGAAACACTGGTATGTTTACAGTTCAATTAGCCAAAAAGATGGGGGCCAAGGTTGTTGCAATAACTAGAAAGGCATGGGTAAGGGAATTCGGAGCAGATTACGTGGTAAATTACGATGAAGCTCTTGAAAAAGTAAAGGAGATATCTAGCGGTAAAATGGCAAACGTTGTTGTTAACTCTCTTGGTGAAAAGTTCTGGAACCTCTCCCTTGAGTTAGCAGGAACAGGAGGAAAGATTGTAACATTTGGTACTCTAACAGGTTCAGAAATCAGATTAAATATGTCCTCTATCTATAATAAGCATATAAGTATTATAGGTACAACTAGGGGTTCTAGGAAGGAATTCATGGAATTAATCAACATAGCTAAAGAACTAAAAGTAAAGGTGTATAAGGAGTTTAGTTTGGATGAAGGAGTAGAAGCTATTAAACTAGCTTTGAATAATAATAGGGATGGGAGAATTCTGATAAAGGTCTAATCTTTTTTACCTTCATTATTAACAATTAAATAGCCTTTGCCTGCAATATAAGATACAAATACGAAATTGCATTTAGGGCAAAACTTGGTCACTTTATTACCTTCTCTCTTAATTTCTTCTTCAACATAATTTCTACATCTGGGACAATTTCTCCTTGCCATAATTGTATTCTTAATCTAGTTCTGTTTTTATCCGTTAGGTCTCTAAACACCTTCAGCTACTAAACTAACTTCGTTTACTTGTCCATCATTTCAATTCATTTACGATCTAGGAAATTATCCTTAAAACCACTCTATCCAACTGACATCTCCCTGGAAGGATTGCTTTCTAGGGAATCCTCTGGATTATGGATTTATTAGTTATCAGTAGAGGAGGGAAGGGAACTACTTTCATCTCAATAGAGATACTTTCATTGCCAAACTCTAGCTTTGAAGGGAGATACTAGTTTCTTTTTCCCTAGTAGGATTAAACACTAGAGCTAGGGAGGAGAGTAGTTAGTGTTGCTAAAGGATATTCTAAAAAACTAATTTAAATGGGAACTATCCAACCTCAGAGAGGTATTCCGTCCCTTAACTCCATTTTGGTAATACATGGCTTTCCTTAGAGTCCAATTAGTTCTCTTTTTTCCGTGTTTTTTCTGAGAAGAATAGCTATTCCTACCTATATTTCTCTTGCCCTACCATTTAGGAACTTTACTATCTACCAGAAGCTTTTAGCAACTGCTCTCTCAATCCCTCAATCTCGGTTTGCAATATTTAGTTTTAAAAACTTTGATGAACCTAAAAGTAATGGGCCGGTAGCCCAGCCTGGTAGAGCGCTCGGTTTGCACCCGAGAGGTCCCGGGTTCAAGTCCCGGCCGGTCCATTTTCACATGTCCCTTAAACAATCTAAAATATCCAATTAGAAATATATTAAGCTGACATCTCCCTGGAAGGGTTCCCTCGGGGGATTATCGTTCCCACAATCGATTCTGGATTACATTTCTCATTTAGTATGCAGTAAGGGGACTAGAACTCCCCAGAGTGAAAAGGAATCATCATTAAGCGCTTCTGGATCCCATGAAAGAGAATAGGAGATACTAGTTTCTTTTTCCCTAGTAGGATTAAACACTAGAGCTGAGGAAAGTAGTTAGCGTTACTAATCTGAAAAAGAATTATTTAAATACCATCCCAGCCCTTATAAGGGCGAGGCTTTTAGATTTTTGTAAACGAACAAAAACCTGTTAACGTGAAAAGGGATTCAGCCCTTTAATTAATATTAGGAAATAAGCTAAATTTTCCTTTCTAGTTTTCATTAATTACGATAAATATTATCTAAGAAATACCTAACCTATAATGAATTGTAATAATGAGTTTACTATCATTTGTGTTTAACTCGTTTTACTTAAATTACCTGTTCGATAACGCGAGCCTGTCATCATTAATCAGATCCCGGATTCCATCACATTAATTATTGTTTCGATCCAAAGAAAATAAATCTAATCCCTTTCCTCTTCTGCATTTCTAACAGTTATTAACTTCACTTCCTTTCCCAGCAATTTTGGATCTAACCATTTATTACCCCAGTTATATAATGAATCCATAACTTGCTTTAAATCCTGTCCCATGGGTGTTAAGCTATAATAAGCAGCTATTATAGGCTCTGTCATAACTTTTCTAGAAACTAATCCAACAGATATTAGGTACTTCAAGGAGTTACTCAAAGTTTTAGGATTAAAACCTGTCAATTTAAGTAACTCATTAAACCTCTTTGGACCATCCATTAAGTACCTTAAAACTATTATCTCATTTATTCCGCCAAGCAATTTAAGTGATTCAACTATAGGGCATAGCTCAATTTCCTGTAGCTGACATTTCTCTTCCCTTTCTATTCCCTTTCCATCACTTACCTTAACCATCTTGGATCACTATAATTTAGTAATCTACTTTCTTAAATGTATCGCAAATTTCTTTCCAGAATGCGAAAAAAATTTTGTTTTGTGTTTTACCTTAATCCCATGCTTAAAGTAACTGCACCAGGTAAAGTCCTTTGGATAGGGAGTTACTCAGTACTTTATGGTGGAACTTCTCATGTAATTGCAATAAATAGAAGAGTTAAAGCTATTGGTCAAAAAAATGATAGTATAGTAGAAATAGTTTCCAACTTCGGTAAATATAAATTCAATCCAAGCGAACTTGATCATGTAGGTAACAGCGTAATCAGGGAAACAGTTAAGGCTTGCTTTGAGGTAGTTGGTGATAAATTCGGATTTAGCGCCAAACTATTAAATCACGAGGATTTTCAAGTTAATGGTAGAAAGACAGGAATTGGAAGTTCCTCAGCCTCAACAGTTGCATTAGCCTCCTTAATAGTGTTGTTAGCAAAGGGAGAACTAGATTTAGAGACAATACATAAATGCTCCCAGATTTCCAATTATAGGAGACAAGGAGGTGTGGGTAGTGGATTCGATATTGCTTGCTCGGTTTATGGCACTATAGAATATGAAAGATTCAGAAGAGAATCTATAGAAAAAGGAATAATTGATTCAAAGATTACTCCTTTACCTCTTCCGAAGGGGGTGGAAATAATTTTAGGAATAACAAACAGGAGCTCGGATACAGTTAACCTAGTTTCTAAATTCGAACAACATAAGGAAGAAAAGAGGTTCTTGGATGCAATTAGTGAAATTGATAATCATAATAGGAAAGCCATTAACTACTTAAAGAAGGGGGAAGTTGAGGATGCAATAGTTGAAGTTGAAGAGGGCAGAAAAACCCTGAAATCGCTTTCAAAATCAATTGGAGTTTTATTAGAGAGCGAGGAAGAGGAGAGAATAATTAAAGAGGCTAAATCGTTAGGTGCATTGACCTCCTTTAGTCATGGAGCTGGCGGCGATTCAATACTGGCATTAGGTTGGGATTTAAATAAAGTGAGAAAGAGGTGGAGGGAAATGGGGATTAAGGTATTAGAAGTTGAACAAGAGACAATAGGTGTTAAAGTTGAAGGTTGCAGCTGCTAGGGCTAGTTCTAACATAGCTCTAATAAAGTATTGGGGTAAAAGGAATGAGGACTTGATTTTACCACTTAACTCCAGTATTTCAATGACACTTGGAGAAGAATTGTCGGTTTACACTAAGGTAGAGGTAGGAGAGGAAATTAATGATATTAAGATAGTAATAAATGGTGAAATGCTGGGTGAAGAGGAGACGATGGAGTATGGAGCAAGAGTATTGGAGCAATTCAATAAAATAGTTGGAAGGAAGTTAGGAATGAGGGCCTTTTCTTATTCGTTTTTTCCCACGTCTTCAGGTTTGGCCAGTTCAGCTGCAGGTATAGCCGCCTTAACCTTAGCGTTAAACGAAGCTTTGAACACTAAATTAGATAAAAGGGAGCTCTCAAAGATCGCTAGGAGTGCTTCAGGCAGTGCCTGTAGGAGTTTGTTTGGGGGGTTCGTTATGTGGTCTAAGGGGGAAAGAAATGATGGAGAGGATTCTTACTGTTTTAAAATAGAAGATCCTTGGGAGGAAATAATTGATGTAATTTTAATTGTAAGCGAGAAAAAGAAGGAGATATCCTCTAGGAAAGCAATGAAGATAACTTCCGAGACTTCATGGCTACTTGATTGCAGGCTGAAAAGATGTGAGGAAGATGTAAAGGAAATGGAGAGAATTATTAAGGGGAAAAAAATAAAGGAACTCTTCTACTTAATAGCCAGACACAGCAATAACATGCACTCAGTTATGCTTGACTCATTCCCGCCAATATTCTACTTAAATGACGTAAGTATACAAATAATTAAGTTAATTCATGAATATGGAATAGAAAAGGCAACATATTCCTTCGATGCGGGACCTAATGCTAATGTAATTACCTTAAAAAAATATAAAGAGGAAGTTTTAAACATGTTAAGGCCTCTTATTGATCAGGGAAAGGTAAAGGATCTTATCTTAACTAAAATGGGTAAAGATGCAGAGGTAGTTGAGATTGATGAATTTGAAAGGATAATTAAGGAAAAACGTAAAGGCTTATAATTCAATTAGCTCTTTCACTTTCCCCGATATATTCCTTAAAATATCTTCTTTCAATAGATCCTCGACTTCTTTTAAGTATGTCTCCCTTATTTCCCCAACATCGTTGAACCCCAACCTTATATATTCATTTGCCATAATTATCGTGGCTAGTCTATCAGCTAACCTTGAGATTTTAGCCTCTATTGAGCCCTCCCACGTCATCTTTATGAAATTGCCCATCCATTTTGGGAAGTAGTTATTTACTATCTCATCTTCTATTTCCCTTTTTTCCTTGCCTATCCTTAAACTAACGAACTTATTTAGATCTCCCTCTATGGCTTCTGGAAAGTCATGAAGAAGAGATAATACACATGCCTTTTCAGCATTACATCCCTTTAATTCTGAGCATAAATAAAGGCTTATTATAGATGACATGAAGCTATGTTCTACTATAGTTTCCCCCAGTGATGGAGGTACACCCTTCTGCATCCATCCGGTTCTTATGGTGTTCCTTAAAGACTTAATTAGTTTTATAACTTGCTTCAAAGTTCATCTATCTTATTTCCTTTTTTAGAGTTTTAATAACTAAGTCCCTTAGAACTTCAGAGCACCTTGAAACATCGATTGAGATCTTGTTTATTAACTCTTCTATATCTATTATCTTGTAGAGATATTTTGGTCTTCCTGCCTTACTTTGCATATCTTTTATCCTGTTTGCAAACCCTGCAGAGACAAGTTTATTAACGCTTCTATTAACTGATGCCTTGCTTAACTTTAACTCTTCAGCAATCTTCTCAATGCTTTTTGGTTCCTCACTCATTAATGTTGATAATACAGTGAAATCAGTCTCGGAGAATCCATAACAAAAGCTAAGCATTTCCCTGAATCCTATTTCTTTCCCAGAAGGGAGCTTTATTTTCTCATGCTGCAAAAAGCTTGAGAATGATGACATGATACCCACTTTACAAATATTATGTTTTCTAATAACTTAAAAAATTTATTGTATCTAAAATCTTCTATTCTTTTATCCCCCCTTTCATTGCCCTTACCAATATGGAAATCTCTCGTATAACTAAAAAGATGCCTTTTCATTAACTTGAATTTTTGTGTTTGTAACATTTTTGCAAGACAGTTATGCCACGGGTAAACACTCTTTCTAATGCTATCTTACCTTGTAATTCATTTCTAATCTGTGAGAACCTTTAAAATACTCATTAACTCCTCTAACGAATGAGCAAATATCCTTATCATTGCCTCTTTACCTATCGTCCCTCTATCTGCTATTGCCTGGGGTACTTTGCCATTATTTACGCTTGTGGCCTCCCTTATTACCCATTCCATGCTTTTTCCTTCCCTTTCGCTAAAGTCCTTAGGCTCCTTTGTTCTATCTATCTCGACCACGTCTATTCCTGTCTCTTTTAGCCTTTTTATAAAGTATTCGTCATATCTAATGTTCATAACAACCCTATAATTTCCCCCTGATTTTATTGATGAAAGGAGCAACCTTGCAGTATGAGTTGGTTTACCGAATATTGGAGGACCATTAATCTTGACTGAGTCGAAATATTTACAGATCCTTCCAGGGAATACAGCAATTTCCTCAAATCCATTAACATAATCAATAGGCAAACTAAAGGCTATATTACTTTGCACTTCAGGAATTACCTTTTGTAATTGTTTTCCCATAGCCTCTATTTCAAAAGACTTAGTTATCATATCCATGATAACTCTGTATTTTTCCTTCTCTCTTAATATAGACTTTATTGGATCACTTATAGAATAACCTCTTCCAACCTTCCTAGAATCCTTGAGGGAAGTTTCGGTAAACGTAATGGCTTTTTCAACTGCATCCACTAGTTCACTTCCTTTTGCGATCTCAGCAGTTATAGAAGCGGAAAGCGTGTCTCCACTACCATGAACCTCTAAACTTAATCTGCCATGTATAAATTTGTAAACCTTCCCTTCAGAGACTAACAAATCTGTTACCTTATCCCCTTCTATATGTCCTCCCTTTACTAAGACGTTTTTAACCTTGAATTTAGTTAATATTTCCTTTGCTGCCTTCTCTGCATCATTTATATCCTTAACCTCAATTCCAGAGAGGTAGGATGCTTCTAAAGCATTTGGAGTGGTCAAATAGGATTTGCTAAGTAAGCACTCTCTTAATCCCTCAATTCCCTCATCAGAGATTAATTTTACTCCTCTCTTAGGATTCATGACTGGATCAACTATGACATCTAAATTCCATTCCTTAGCTATTTCAGCTAATGTGCAAAAATTATCCTTGGTATATAACACACCTGCCTTCACTGTCTTCACATTCACATCACTTAAAATCTCCTCTATTTCTTCTTTCAAAATTTCATTAGATAGAGGTATTACTCTCTTCACTCCAAGAGTGCTTTGAACTGTTATACTTGCAATAGCTGATAAAGCATTAACACCTAGGGATTCAAATACCTTTATATCAAGGTTTATTCCAGCCCCTCCATCTGGATCAAATCCTCCTACAGTTAAAGCTGACTTCATATCAAACAACGATGTTTTGAGTCTTCTTTTTTAAGTTTTTTACACATCAATACGTGCCTCTAGTTTCCTTGTGAATACAGTTAGATCTAACCTCCTTCCTTTAGGATCCTTGCCTTTATGATAGATGAAAAATTCGCTTTACGTAGAAGATCCATAAGAAATGATTCAGGGAAATTTCTCCACCGTTAAGGACTAGAGCTTCATATACTAAAAAGGAGAACTCTTTAACTCCAGTATCTGTAAATAATCCAAATGAGTAACGTAAAGTAAATGAGGTTTTTATTAATACATTAGCGCAATAAATTACACTCTAATAAACTACTTAGCTCAAATCTAAGTTCTCGCATTCTATTTAACTAGTCTATGCTAACTTTTGACCTTTAACTACAATATCAATAGTAGATTCTATTATGTCTTTACTGTACTTGAGAACTCTATTGAAACTTTCAGCAATTAATACATTTTTCTTAACTATTTCTGAACTCCTTTTACTATAGGTCTCGTCAATGTCTAACATAACTTGGCTAGCCTTAAGCTTATCTTTTTCATAAAAAATCTCAAGAGATCTTGAAAATAGATCACATGCATCTTTCAATGATAGCCCTATATCCTCCTCCACTTCTTCCTTCTGAACTATCGAAGCGATTCTTATTGCGTGATCAGAGACCCTCTCAATGCTCTTAGCAACCGAATAAAGCTCCGGTATTTGATTAAGTCTATAACCATTGCTCTCGATTATTTCAGGATCAGAAGTTGATAGGGATAATAACCTCATTATGTAAAAGTAAAACCTATCCACTTCATCATCTCTTAAGTACATATTCATTACATAGTCTTTCTTTCTCTCTATTATGGAAAGATAAACATCTCTAAGTAGAGAGCAGGATATGCTTCCCATCCTCCTAAAGCTTCTGTCTATAGATAGATCTCTTTCACTGATTAGGAATTGAAATGTGAGGTAATCATGAGATTCCTCGACCACCTCTGATCCAAGTAGCCTTCTCCTAATTATCTCCTTTAATTCATGAGAGTGATCTATCTTTGAAAACATTATTTTTACTGTGTCAATACCAGCAATGTAGTTAGCTATGATTTCCCTAATTAGGGATTGAATATTGTGCCCTTCTGAACTTATTACTGTTTCCCTTTGCATTCTCTCTCTTGTCCATCGGGGGCTAATCATTAATTTCAAGCTTGGAGTTACAATCAACTCTACCTCATCTCCCGGTTTTAGTCCAAGATTGCTGATCCACCACTTCGGTAAACTAATGATATACGTAGAACCACCGGTGAGCTGGAGCTTTCTTATCTCAGATTCCCTTTTCACGTAAATAACATTAATATCAGCAATTTTAAACTTGCCACTTTAGGTCATTACTAAGTCCTTTAATTGCTTAATCAAATCGAGGGCAAATTGCTGTTAAGGGGCATCTTTAAAGATATGCAAGGTAATTTCTAAATTTATAATGTGGGCTAGAGGACTTCTATTTGTATAGAATAGTTAATTAAAAAGACAAAATGGAAAAAAGGATTACACACAGTGAAAAAAGCCGTCAAACCTCTTCCCTTACAGTAGTCCTAAAATTTGAAGACTATCATTTTCTTTCTAAATGAGAAACCTAAAATCCATGTCAAGCAGAGAAGCGTTTGAAGTATATTTAAATTTTTGCGCCTACTGTAAAGGGTGCTCAGATAACAAAATATTAATATCTGACCGCGAACTTTCTTCTAAATGCCTGGAAATAGCTTAGGTAAAGCCTTTAAAGTTACTACTTTTGGAGAGAGTCATGGTACTGCTGTAGGTGTGGTCATAGATGGAGTGCCTGCAGGACTACCATTAACGGCTGACGATATAAGGTTTGAACTCTCATTCAGGAGTCCAGGAAGAAGATATGTTTCAGGAAGGAGAGAAAAGGATGAGCCAGAGATACTAAGTGGAATTTATGATGGTAAAACTACAGGTGCACCAATAACAATAATTGTGAGGAACGTTGATGTAATTTCTTCGTTGTATGAGGAAATAAGAGTTAAGCCTAGACCAGGACACGCTGACTTACCGTATATTATGCGTTACGGTTATGAAAACTGGGACTATAGGGGGGGAGGAAGAGCGAGTGCAAGAGAAACCGTAGCTAGGGTTGCTGCTGGAGCTATAGCAAAGAAACTTTTAATGCTTAAAAACACAATTATACTAGGTTATTTAAAGTCTATAGGTCCCATAGAGGTTGAAGAGAGACCATCATTGCAGGAAATCATGTGTTCTAAGTATAGTCCCTTAAGGGCTTGCAATAGGAAATATGAGGAAATGTATGAAGAGTTAATTAAAAAAGCTATATTAGAAGGGGATAGCTATGGAGGGGTAGCTGAGGTAATAGTTATTAATGTAGTTCCAGGTATAGGTGAACCTGTCTTCGATAAATTGAAAGCTGATTTGGCAAAAGCAGTAATGTCAATACCCGCTGTTGTAGGGTTTGAATACGGCCTAGGCTTCTCTGCCAGTAAAATGAGGGGTAGTGAGGCAAATGATGAAATAATAATAAAAGATGGGAAGATAAGATGGAGTAAAAACAACGCCGGAGGAATACTTGGAGGGATATCCAATGGAGAAGATATTATACTCAGATGCGCGTTCAAACCCACAAGCTCAATAAGGATTCCACAAAAGACAGTTGATATTCAAAAAATGGAAGAGACTACCATTTCAGTTAAGGGAAGGCATGATCCATGCGTCGCAATAAGGGGGGTTTCCGTTGTTGAGTCTATGGTAAGTATAATTATGGCTGATCACTATTTAAGGTCTAACGTAATCCCTCAAGTAAAGTTAAGTAAAGAGGATGTAAATGTTATTCAAAGTAATTGGGAAAAATATGTAAAGGCATGTCAATAATCTTAGCAACCTCATTTAGTTGTTACCTTCTTTTCAAGTTCCTCTAACCTACTCCTAGCTTCTTGAATTATTTTTGATCCTATATATAAAGCCTCTCCCCCATCCACTATTACGTTACCTCCAACTATAACTGTTTCTATTGCGTTTCCCCCAAATATAGATTGCTCTATAATAGAATCTTTGTCTATAGGCGCACAAGGAGGCTTTGAACACTCTAGGACAACAATGTCAGCTATCGACTTCTTCTTAATTGCTCCTGCAGAAAGCCCTAAACTAGAAAATCCCCATTCGGAGGAAGCCTTTATTGCGTTTTCAGGGCTTAGCAAAAGCCTAGAGATTGCCACTTGCATTTCAAACGTCAAATTAAAGGCTGATGAGTTCTCCAGTGCAAGTCCTGGTTCATATTCATCAAAAGAGAACTGGTAAATTTCTTGGCTTGGAGTAATAGCTATTCTTCCTCCCATCCTCCTTATTATATTTAAATCCTTCCTAACTCCCCCTCCTAGAGCTATAAGTTTCACTTTCTCATTAACAGGAATGTTTAATTCTACAGTCTTGTCTAGTAATACTTTGTAATTATTAGCTATTGCTTCTTCTATTATCTCTTTTAGGTTCTCTTGAGAGCAAACTCTTAGAAGAACTGGAGTATCAAGGCTCGACCATCTATCCTTTATAATCTTTGCCTCCTTCTCCCAGTCGTTCTCAAAGTACGGACATTCCACAGGGATTGCTGGTATTGCCCTGATTCCTACTTCCTTGAAACCCCTCATAACAGAGTCTATATGTATTCCAGTAACTACGCTAGTGGAAATTCCATCTAAGGCCATACTATAAGCAGCAATCATTGAAAATAAGTAAGTATCTTTTGGTGTAATAATTGATATTACATCGCCTATCTTCATTTTCCCGTAATTCACTTTATGCCTAAATGGGTAAAGAAACGGAATCGAACTCAGGCTAATCTTAGCTGGAATTATTATCCTATCTTTTCCTCCAATTTGAAGCTCTGCATCTTCATATTCCTCTAACTCACCTTCAGCGACCTCCTCTATTATTCCGTTATTCACTCCTAGACTTACAAAGGAATTGTTCTTAGTTCCTATATATCCTCTTATTAAAGTCTTCATTTCGTCCTTATATAAACCTCTGGGTTTAAAGATTCACATGAAATGGGTGGAAGCGCTCAAGCATGAAATGGAAAACGTTGAGGATAAAGTGATTGATGGAATAAAGGACATTGATTTGGAATTTGAGGAAGCATATCTAGTAGGTTCAGGTGACTCCTATTCAGCTTCAATTATTGTAGAGGAAATGACAAGAGGTAAAGCCAAGGCCCTTGATCCGTTATCTGCTATTAATCAACTAGATAATATAAATAAACCTTTAATTATAGTCTCAGTATCAGGAAAACCTAGGGAAAACATTGAATTAGCTGTAAGGGCTAAGAATAAGGGAATCAAGACTTTTGCATTAACCTCTGTTAAAGGATCCCCTCTGGCCAAGGCATGTGATGAAGCTATCATTATGAACGTGAAAAGAGGAGAGGAATTGATAGGATATCCACTTCCAGGGGCTATAAGTTATTTAATAACTTTAGCTTCCCTATTAAAAATATTTGGGCTGTGGAGACCACTTAATTTCAAACAGAAAAAAATTGAAGTGAAAGGAAATGAATTCTTTATTGGATCTCCAAAAGAGTACGGAAACGCCTATTTCTCCGCTTTAAAATCTTATGAGTTCTTCGGTTTTCCCGCTAGGGCTGAAAGACTCGAACAGTTCTGTCATGCTGCAATATTTTCAGCCTTAAATAATAGGGTAATAATAATACATGAAGGGGAGGCAAAGGCATATAAGCTAATAAAGGGATTGGAGAATTTGGTTGAAGTGGAGGAACTTCATTCAGAATGTGAAATACCGCAGATGTGCAACGCATTATCAATAATAAACTCCTTCATAGACAAAGCGGAGAAAATTAGCCTTGAAAAACCTTTCTTCGCTTACCAAAGGGGATTGCTGAAGCTAAGCGACGAACTTATTTATTAACTTTAAATGCTGCAATTGGATTAATCCCTATGCTCTTCAAGGTTTTCCCCAAAAATAGATATATAGAGGTTGAAGCAGAGGGTAAAGAAGGAGTTATAACCTTCCCGACATATACTCCAGGATCTTATATAATAAGGGAATTAGAGAGGAACGTTGTTGAGATAGAAGGAGAGAGGATTTCAAAGAATAAGTTTATTGTCAAAGAGAAATTTAAATATCTAGTATATGCAGCTAGCAGGGATCCAAGAGAAGCGATTTCCACTAATGATTATTTATTTATAAATCCTACTGCGGTTTTTCCCTTTCAAGATATCTATGAGAAATATTGTATCAGCTTGAGGGTTAGCAATTGGATTATTAATACTACCTTGAAGATGGAAGGAGATATGTTTTGCGGAAATGATTATCTTGAATTCTCAGACTCTCCAATAGAGGCTTCGCCTATCTTAAAGAGAATTAAGATAAACAATTCAATTTACGTTTCAACAATTCACGACATCGATAAGGAAGCTGTTAATAAGATAACTATGAGCGCGGAAAGTATAATGGGGAAAGTGGAAGATGACTATTTTTTTTTCAGAAGGGATGATAAAAGTTATGGGGGAATTGAACATAGAAACTCTTCCTCTATAGTTATTCCGTGGAATCAAAAAGATTATTATCTGCTCTTAGCTCACGAGTATTTCCAT
>Ga0208559_100019_pt1 | contig 62827 bp, 70 predicted proteins | sample BED_Mat_host_6_1_FD_187138 | JGI IMG/M metagenome (GOLD analysis project Ga0208559, IMG submission 187138) | Extremophilic microbial mat communities from Yellowstone National Park, USA - BED_Mat_host_6_15 (SPAdes) (version 2) | ecosystem: Environmental > Aquatic > Thermal springs > Hot (42-90C) >...
CCCTTATATTTAAATATGAGTTCTTCTATTTTTCTCTTAGTGACGCTGATGACGCTCCTCCCGAGCTCGATTGAGGGCTTAATGGGACTGTGGGAGGAGCAACCAGTATCTCTCTTAAGGGACTAGAGCTAGGCGATGAAAGTTCCCTATTCATGTGGGGGAGCTCTGGCGCCCCCTACTGCCCACCAAATGAGAGATGTATCCCCGAATCGATGGTGGGAACGATGAACCCCTTGGGAGGGAACCCTCGCCCTTGAGAGGCGGGGAGACGTCAGCATTTCAATCATCCTGATTTGAAATATAAACATTTTACGGTAAGATGGTATAATACTAGTTTCGCGCTTGGTGAAATGTCGTAATGGCGCGCGTTTTCTTAAGGCTGTGTGATCGATTCCCTCGCGGATTTTGGAGTTCTGTTGATTTTTGTAAAACGTAATCTCGAAGCATTTGCGCAAACGTTTTCGCGAGCATCAAGGCTTTTTGGGATTTGTGAATTTCGGCTGAAATCTATGCGGCCTTAATAAGCAAAAATTTATACCTCTTTTTGTAATACTTAAAACGAAGTTGGAAATACAAGGTGTTGCTGATTTACCGCTACACGAGGGGCATGTGCCACGCTGGCTCATACCGATTATGCGCGCTCTTGCGCGCGCAATTATTGACGTAATGGTTCTTGAGCTTGGCCCACAAAAGTGTGTGCAAAGGTTTTCAAACCCTCTTTGGTTTCAGGCTTTCAACAACGCAATAGGAATGGACTGGGACTCTAGTGGCTCGACCACTGTGACCACGGCGATTCTTAAGTCTGTGGTCAACCCAAAAGAGCACGGTTTTGCGGTTGTAGGAGGAAAGGGTGCGCAATCAAGGCGAATACCAGAAGAGCTTGAAGCGCTTTCTTCAACGTTGGATTTTGAGCCTTCGAAAATGATCAAAGTGAGCAAACTCGTCGCAAAGGTGGACACGACGCTTTTACAAGACGGGCACACGCTTTACCACCAAGCGGTTTTTGTCGCAAAGGGCATGTGGGGAGTGGTTCAACAGGGAATGGACGTTGTAAAGCGCTTTGCAAGAAGGTATCACTGGGTTGAAAGAGAAAACCTGAAGTTCAGCGTTGAACCGCACGAAGCGATTGCTGGAGTTAAGGGAAAAGCGATCAACGCGTTAGAGCAAAAGTGTGAAGGACTAAGAAAAGTTTTGGTAGACCTTGTGAACGAAGATCCAAAGAAAACGATCGCTCAGTATCAAACACTCGTGCACTCTGGCGGGCTTGATGTTTGGCTCAAACAAGCATCACTTGGCGGAGTTTCAAAAAGCAATAGGCTTGTGTACTATAGACCCGTCGACGTTGAAAAAGTCGAGCTCGTTTTGAAAAAGGTAAGAGACGCAAAGCCAGCGACGCTTGAAGAAGCGCTTCTTGCGGGTTTAGGACCTTCTAGCGCGCTTGCGCTTTACCTTATATCCGACTTGGTTTACTCCGAACCTCCTTCTTTCGAAGACCCTGTGACACTGCCTTACGACCCGTTTAAGTACGCTTTCACAGTTGGTGGAAAAGACGGCATTCCCTATCCGGTTGATCCAAGCGTGGCAAAGCAAGTACTCAGAGCGCTTGGCGAATTCATCGAGCGCGCAAAACTCGAAGCAAAGCAAAAGGAGCGCGCGCTCACAAGGCTCAAAGCGTTAGAACCTCATAGCGATTGATTCCCAGCCTTCCAAAAAGCCTCTTAAATCTTTTATCCAAGAAGAACACTTGGGCTGAGTCTTCAGGGCCACGAATAGCCCTGCCAATCGCCTGCTTTGTTGCGATCACCGCGTCTTCGAGCATCAGCTCCCAAGTGCTGATTCCTCTTTTTTGCTTTAGATACTGAGCCATCTCCTTGAACTCTTCGTCTTTGACGTTAGGGTAGGGCACGCCTAGTAGCAAGACTCTAGAAACCACACTTTTTCCTTTGTGCTTGAACTCAACGCCTTCAATCAGTTTGCCTCTTGCAACCGCTGTGATAAGGGTTGGTTCGCCCTTTTCACACCTTTGATTTACCACTTCTAAAACCTGAGCGATCGTCGTCCTCTGCGACTCACACACATTCGATGCGCCTTTGAACCACTCAACTTCTTCGTAGTTTTGGGTGACAAGTAGCGTTACACCATGATTTGCCACAAGCGACAACGCTCTTCTTATTGCCTCATCTCTTACGCTTTCTCTTTTTTCGTAGCTCATGTCTAGTTTTGTATCGAGAAAATACTTCACATTCTTTTCAAAAGGGTTGAGCTCTACCACCTCAAAGTTTGAAAGGCCTAGCACGTTGCTCAAGTACCAAGATGACGGCATTGAGCCAGAAAGAAGAATCCATCTATCCGCGTTTAGGCTCCTCACAAGATACGAAGGGTCTACTGGAATGAATTTAACTGCCCTGATTTGCTCTTTTTCTTTTTCCAGTTTTTCGCCACAGTTTTCGCATCTTGACGACCTTTCTGAGTTTTCGTGCCTACACTTGGGACACACGAGTTTTTTGTGAGCCTTCCAAACGTCTGGTTTGTCCAAAACAAGCCTTGTGTGAGAAATCAGGCGCTGAACCCTTTCATCACCTTCAAAAAATTCGAAGGGAGGCTGGGGTAGCTCATCTTTTTTCCACCTCGCAACTTCCAAAAGTTTCGTAAGAAAGTCGAGCACTCTCTCAATTTCTTCAAGCCTTTTTCTGAGTTTTTGAGTGCTACCAAACTCTCCAAAACGCCTAAGCTCCTCATACTGAGTTATTATGTTTGTGAGCGTGCTAGTGGAAAGCTTAAAGCTCAGCTTTCTTGTGACGCTCGCGAGGTTGTGCGCTTCATCAAAGATAAAAATTTGGGTGTCTAATCCTACATACTTCCAAAGCAGAAAGTATGTGAGGTGTGTGTAAAGCTTGACAGTTGTCGGTGCGTCTCTTGCAAAGGGATAACCACACCCTTTTTGCTTTGCCTTCCACTTTAAGACCCAGCTTTCCACGCCCAACCTCTGCATTTCCTGAAACTCCTCTTTTAACCTTCCTTTTAAAAGCGCGCCCCAATCGTCTTCGACTTTAAAAAGGTTGTGCTCGCACTCCTTACACTTTTGCTGAGGCTTAAAGCTATCAATCCTAATTTTTTCATCTGTAGTGGGCGCGAATTTGCACACCCTGTCCCTGCCTACATGCCCACTGAAATCGACGCGCAAAGCCCTGCACTCCCTTTCCCAAGGAAGGTACTCCGCAAGCGTCCTTGTGAACACGCTCACACGAGCGCCTTTCGCGTGCTCAAGCGCTGCGCTCAGCGCGACAATTGTCTTTCCACTTCCCGTTGGCATCGAAAGAACCACGTTTTTTTGTGAGTTCAACGCGGAGACGATTGTTTTTATCGCGTGCTTTTGGTATGGTCTTAGCGTTTTTAAGGCGCTCACAACACGCTCACTTTCTCAAGGTAGCTCAGTGCAAGTCCTTTGTTCACTTCGCATTCGCCCGTTTGCTTTACATTTTCGATCTCAAACAGCGCGTGGAAATTTCTTTGGTCGACTTTTTTCGGATAAGGGTGTTTCGCGAACTTAAAGTCGAGCACCACAAAGACCCCTTCGACATCGCTACCACAGCGCTCGATGAGCTCAATTGCCGAGTCAATCGTGTGAGAAGTCCTTCTTATGTCATCGATCAGCACCACACTTTTGTACTTTTGTATCACCGACTTGTCACCGAACAGTTTGAGCGCTCGATCTTCTGTTATCGACCTGCTTTCAATTGCGATAGGCTCTTCAAAAATGAGTTTTGAAACCTTGTGAAGAGAAAAATAAGGAAGGTGCGCGAACAAAGAGGTGGCAACGCCGTACTTTGCACCAGAAGTCTCGATCGAAGTTATCGCTTGTGGTTTGTACCCCAGGTTGAAAATCCAGTACGAAAAGAGTTGCGCGATCGCCTTCAAATCTTCTGGCATGTTGTACAGATTCAACCACTCAATCCTAAGAAGTTTTGTGTCGCCGTGAGGTTTAACGCTTATTCCAAAGCCTTCTTTTAAGTTGTTTAGTATCTTCTGCACGACTCTTGCGTCGGGTTCCATAATAAAACCAGTGGCAACCCAAAATAAAGCGTTGCCACTAAACACAGCGTAGCACGCTTTTTGAAAAGATTTCCAACGCTTGTTCAAAGTTTAGCGCAAGCTGCGGAAAAATTAGCGTAAAGCTTTCAACTCCTACGCTTAAAAACTCCTTAATCTTTTGAATGCAATCTTCGGCTGAGCCGATGGCGTCACGCTCAAGCAAAGCGCGAATTCTCACCTTGCTCTCTCCTTTTTGCGCTATGTACTTTTCCACCCATTTCAGCGCGCTTTCACGCGTGTCATCGATGAAAACACGTAGCATGACCGATTTTTTGATTCTAGCGAGTTCTGGAGTTTGTAGCCCTTTAAAAACACGTGGTGAATAGTATCCTTCCCACATATCCGCGTGCTTTGCCACAAGTTTTAGCATCTTTTTTCGCTTTGCCGCGATGACAATTGGCGGGTGGGGTTTTTGATGTGTGGGTTCGCAAAACGCGTGCTTCACTTGGTAGTGCTTTCCAAAAAAGCTATAGCGACCATAAAGCCACAAGTTCTTTGTGATTTCAAGCGCTTCGTCAAGCTGCTCAACTCTTGTTGACGCACTTGGTTTTTCAATGCCAAAACCTGGGGCTGCGCCAGCGCCAAGCCTTAGGTCGACACGTCCGCCACTAATCTCATCGAGTGCGGAAACCACTTTGGCAAGCATCACAGGATGCCTGTAAGTCACAAAGCAAATTCCAGGACCAATTCTTATTCTTTCGGTCACTTGAGAAAGCGCGGCAAGCGCCGAAAAAGCTTCAACCCCTAAACCTTCACCGTAGTAAAACGCGTCGAAATCGAGCGCTTCAGCCTTTTGCGCAAGCCTTTTTAGCGTTTTGTAGTCGCATCTCCAGTGTGCTAGCGCAAACTTCAAACGTTGATCACCATGACCGTGAGGTCGCTGTAAGTTTTGCGAGGCAAAGACGCAAGCGTGGCCTGCGTCTGTGTTTCGTTTTCAAGTGTGAGGTTTTCGTAAACTCTCACGGTCGTGTGTTTTGGCGCTCCAAACGAAATCAAAAGTGAGGCGATTTCGTTCGGCATTAAGTCGTACGGACGAGGAAGAAGAAGCACGGGTTTAGAGCGTTTTATCGAGTCGACCACTTCTCTAAGCTTTTGCTCAAGTAGCTCTCTTTCGCCGCTTTCGTGTAGTGTCAATACATGAGCCTTGTCGAGTGACACACCGCACCTTGCCGCTGCCACTTGGATTGAGCTTATCCCTGGAATTATTTCGAAATCACAAGGGATTTTTTGAAGTAGCTCTTTTTCAGAGAAACACGCGTCGCCAGTGAGCACTATCGCGCAACTCTCTCCTTGCTTTACTCTTTGGCAAATTTGTTCGATCTTTTGTTTGCTATCTTTAATCGTAAAGGTTAGCACAACCTTTCCTGAAAGCAGGTGACGAACGATTCGTAACGGATGCGCGTAACCTGCGACAACTTTTGCGTCGAGTATCGCGCGTTTTGCACAATCGGTAAGATACTCTTGAGAGCCTGGTCCAACGCCCACAACAAAAAGCTTTGCGCTTTGCGCGCTTATTGGTACACTCGCAATCGCAAGCGTGATTCTTCTCCAAAACTTTGTTTTTTTGAGTATGAGCGTTGAGCCTTCTCCCGCTACGTAAAGCGCACAAGGCTCGGCCACACCAGATAACCCTACATGCTTTAAAACCTGCTCAGAAGGAGGAGAAAGCTCTGGATGGTTGAACGCTTTGAGCGAATCTTTTTCGAGTTTTACAAAACGCAAGCCAAGTCGTTTACACGCCTCTACAAATGCGTTTTCTTCTTTGATGCTTGCCACCGCTTGCACATCGCTCAAAGAAATACCAGCTTTTTCGAGCGCCTGCGTGATCGCCTTTACCACTTCGTCGCTCGACACACCCTTCACAGAGCCTATTCCTATCACAACTTTTCTCTTTGGTTTGAGCCATACGTATGGTTTTGTTAGACCTTTGGGCTCCTTATCCGAAATCACCACAAGCGCGTCGTATCGCTTCTCTTTTTCAAGAAGTTGCTCTTCGTTTACACGCTCGCCTTGTGCGAAAACAGGTGTGAGAACTACAACCCCAAGCTTTTTTCCGTTTACGATCGCAGCGTTGACTTCAAGAAGGCTGCCCAAGTTTTTGATTTCACACCCAAACTTTTCAGCCATTTCCTCAACACTCGCTTTGCCCAATGAGTCGGTTGCGGTGGTTATCACGGGCGTCGCTCCCAAAATCTTTGCGACAATGCTTGCAAGCTCGTTCGCTCCTCCCAAATGTCCAGAGCACACGCTTATACAAAAGCGCGCGGCGTCATCCACGCACACAACCGCTGGATCGCTCAGCTTTGAGCGTAAAAGAGGTGTGATCACCCTTACTAAGCCGCCTAGCGCCATTATCGCCACAATTCCGTCCACAACTTTGTACACTTGTTTAAACACCTGTGAAACCGAGCCTTTGTAGCTCACCCCTATCCCGCTTTCATATTTGTGATAGTGATGCGCGAAGAAACCAAGCTCGTTTAGCTTTTGCGTTATCTTATCTCCAACAGCCGCGCCAGGCGAAGAAACGGAGACTACCGCAATTTTTTTCACTACTCTTCAACCTTCCTTGCTTTTCGGTATGAATGTGTAAACCTGGGATCGTAAAGCTTTGAAAGTTCGTAGCGCTTTGGTTCGACCACTTCACCCACGATTATAAGCGCGGTTCTGTATATTCTTGCGTCTTTCACCATTTTTACGATGTTTTGTAGTGTGCCTTTTAGAACGATTTGTTCTGGCCAGCTCGCCTTGTAAACCACGCCAACAGGCGTCTCTGGAGGATACCCTCCCTTAAGTAGTTCGTCCACAATTCTTTCTATCAACTGAATTCCTGTAAAGATCACAAGCGTCGCCTTGTGACGTGCAAGGCTTTCCAAGTTTTCCGAGTCTGGTACTGGTGTCGCTCTGTACGATGCGCGCGTTATTATTATGGTTTGAGAAACGCCCGGCAAAGTGAGCTCGGTGTCAAGCGCCGCCGCGGCCGCAAGAAATGAGCTCACACCGGGTATCACCGTATAGCTCACACCCTCCTTTTTTAGCGCGTCTTGCTGCTCTTTTAGCGCGCCGTAAATGTGCGGGTCACCTGGGTGAAGCCGTGCGACGATTTTTCCGCGTTTTACTTCTTCCACCATAACTCGAATTATTTCCTCTCGATCCATTTTTGCGCTGTCGTAGATTTTTGCATCTTTTTTTGCGTATTTCAAAATCTCAGGGTTGATGAGTGATCCTGCGTAGATCACCACATCCGCTTGCTTTAGCGCTTTGAGCGCTTTAACGGTGATGAGCTCAGGATCTCCAGGGCCTACGCCTATAAAGTAAACTTTGCTGTTCAATCTAAAGCACCACCCACAACAAGCATGGAAAAGTAGTCTTCCTCTATCACGCCTTTTTCCCAGTTTGAAATCGTGGTTTGAACGTATTTTTCACCTTCGATCGTACACCTTCTTACGTAGAGCACGCGCGTGTTCTCCGAAACGCCTGCTTGTTTTATCGTGTCGATCACGCTGTCCAAATTCACAGAGCCTTTGATCAAAATCATGGTTTTTGCGATTGAAGCGCATTTTTTTATGACGTCCAAGTTTTCAGCTGGTGTGATCACGATCGTGTCTCTTTCCTCTGCAAGAATCAAACCCACTTTAGCGGGGCACGCCGTGATCGAAGAAACGCCTGGAATAAACTCCGCCTCTACTCCATACTCTCTTAAAATCGTGTGTATGTGTCCAAAGGTGCTGTAAAGCAAGGGATCGCCAAGAACCACGTAGCAACAAGTTTCGCCTTTTAACACGCTTTGCGCTATTTTCTGAGCGTTTTCGCGCCATGCGCGTTTGAGCGCCTCTTGGTCGCGCGTCATAGGAAAGTGCAACTCGACCACAAGCTTTGAACCAATTCCGCCTCGCTCCTTGAGCGCGTTTTCCACAATTTGTAGCGCAAGTTTTTTGCTTGTAGGCCCTGGCGATGGGATGAAAATCACGCGCGATTGCTTTAGCGCTTTGAGCGCTTTAACGGTGATGAGCTCAGGATCTCCAGGGCCTACGCCTATGCAATACAGCTTGCCCGTCATTATCGCTCACCAAGCGATGCGGATATCACCATAACAGGGTTTCTTGAAAGCAAAGCCGTGCCAAACTTGGTTTGTTTTCCTTTTGCGACAAAAACGTACGTCGCTTCAACTTGCTTAAAACCGAGCTGCTTTAAGCTTTCCAGAGCGCGATAAGCGGTTTCAACAAGAATAGCGTTTATCACAATTCTTTCGCACCCTTTGAGTTTACACGCTTCGAGTATTTCCCGCAAAACCTCAGATCCTCCGCCAATGATCACGCAGTCGAAACGTGGTAGCTCTAAAAGCGCTTCTGGAGCGTGTGCCTTGAGTATTCTCACGTGTTCAAGCACCCCAAAGCGCTCGCAGTTTCTCTTTGTGAGCTCAACCGCTCTTTCGTCGTGGTCTACCGCATACACCAAACCGTTGGGTTGGGTGAGCAAAGCTGCCTCGACGGTTATGCTACCAGAACCAGATCCCACGTCTACCACGGTGTCACCCGCTTTTAGCCTTGCTTTCGAAAGCGTTATCGCTCTGATTTCTTCTTTGGTCATTGGGATTTCCTCTATTCTTTCGAACAGCTCATCTGGTATGCCACACGACCTATAAGGCCAGATTTCGCTCAATCCGCAACCCCTTCCAGCACTTCAAAGTCTTCGTGGATTCGCTCATACCAAGCAAAAACCCACGAGAAGAAGCGATGAGCGCGCCCACTTTTAGCTTGCCACGCAACCTTTCGCTAACCCTTTGCGCTATTCTTTCGGCAACCTCTTGAAAAACCGCTTGCACAAGCTCCTCTTCTTTTAGTAGATCGATCGTGCTTTCCACAGTGTTTGCGCAAAGAATCTTCTTGATCAAATCCCTTGAAGCGCCCTTTAGCGCGGCAAGCGCAGCAAGAGTTTCGAACCTCGCGTCGGCGACTTTGCTATGCGTGTTGAAAACACCCGCCGCAAGCTTTACAAGTTTACCAGGTAGTCCGCAAACCACCAGCTCTTCAAAACTCTTTTTGCCAACATGGTCCAAAACTTCACCGATTTTGTCGCCCACTACGACAATCGCCCTTTCTTCCAAATTGTAGTACTTTTTTGTGATGACAACACCAGTGTTTCCTGGTGTGAGCGCAAGCTGTTTGTGTCCTAGCGCCTGCGCCTGGTCGATCTGCGCTTTCATGTGGCAAAGGTATTCTTCCGAAGAAACGGGTTCTTCGATTCCTGTCGTTCCGAGAATCGAAATTCCTTCTAATATCCCAAGTTTCGGATTGAGAGTGTTCTTTGTCACCTCTTTGCCTTCAGGAACGCTTATTTCCACTTCTGCGCCAGTTTCTTGAGGAAGCGCTTCGCTCACCGCCTCTTTGATCATCTTTAGCGGAATTGGGTTTATCGCTCGCTCACCAGGTTTTACTGGCAAACCAGGTCGCGTGACCAAACCTATTCCCTCACCAGCTTTGACTATGATTTCATTTCGTTTAACCAAACTCACACGAGCTATGAATCTAACACCATGTGTGACATCTGGGTTTTCGCCTGCGTCCTTTACCACAACCGCTTCTCCGATTTGATTCATCTTGATGGTCTTTGCTTCCTTGACTTTTAGCTCAACCCTTAATCCTATTGGCGTTGGTATCACAACACGATCTGTGATAACACCTTGCGCGGCGAGTGCCGCAGCCTTTGCTGCAGCCGCGGCCGCTGAACCAGTTGTAAGACCGAATTTCACAAGCGGGTTAGACAATCGTTTCTTCACCTACACGGTCGTTTTTCAGAAGCTCGTATTTTCCTGAGTAACCGCGTGGTGTGACCATTCTACCATTAAAAACAAATGTCGAAGAGTTTCCCACAACTATCGTGGTCAACATGTCTATTTTGTGATTGAGCATGTGCTCCAAGTCCGTCACAATCACTTCTTGTCCTTCCCTGTACGCCTTTCTCACGATGCCAACAGGTGTGCTCTTGTGTCTATACTTAAGAATCACATCGCGCGCCTCAACCACTTGAGTCACGCGTCTACTACTTTTTGGGTTGTAAATCACGATCACAAAATCGGCGGCGGCAGCAGCCTCAATCCTTTTTAAAATAACAGGCCAGGGCGTAAGCAGGTCGCTCAGACTTATAGTCGCAAAGTCGTGCATGAGCGGCGCACCCAACAAAGCGGCGACTGCGGTAGCGGCAGTAACACCTGGAATCACTTCAACTTCGATATCGACTGGTAAGCCTTGCGCGCGCATTTCCGAAAGCACCTCGAACACCAACCCAGCCATGCCGTAAACTCCGCTGTCGCCGCTTGACACAAGCGAAACGGCGTGTCCTTCGAGCGCCTTTTGTATCGCGGTTTTTACACGGTCTATCTCTTCCTGCATTTGAGTAGTGTAAACCTCTTTGTTTTCAAGCATCTCTCTAATCAAATCTACGTATAACTCATAGCCCACGATCACATCGCTTTGCTCAATCACCTCAAGACACCTTAGTGTCATGTGCTTTTTGTCGCCTGGCCCAAAGCCCACGATAAAAAGCTTTCCAGCCATTTTACCCACCTGCGAGCGCGAGCAAACCGTTGACAAGCGACGCCGCAAGCGCACTCCCTCCTTTGCTTCCTCTTGTGACAATCCACGGGACACAAAGCTTCTTTACTTCTTCTTTTGCGCTACCTGCGTTCACGAAGCCGCAAACTGTGGCTATCAAAAGCGAAGGCTTTGCGTCACCATTTTTGATGTGTGTTATGAGTTCGAGCAAAGCGGTCGGCGCGTTCCCAAACGCAACAACGTCACCCAGCAAACCTTCTTTTACCGCAAGACGCACCGCCACCGCAGAACGCGTGGTTTTAAGCGTTTGCGCAAGCTCTTTTGTGCGCTCTTCGTTTAGGTAAAGTCTGATTCTACAACCAAACGTCTTTAGATTTGGGTGATAAATTCCGGCTTTTACCATTTCGGAGTCAACCAGTATGCTGTTTCCTTGTTTTAGCGCGTCGACTCCAGCCTTTACCGAACCCTTTGCGAATTCAAGTAGCCACGCGATGTCCAAGTCTCCTGTTGCGTGAACAGCTCTGAGCACAAGCTCTGCCTCATCTTGGGGAAGTGAGCGTAGCCTATCACTCAAAGCGTCTTTTATTCTAGCGAAACTTTGCTCGTAAATTTCGTCTGGTGCGAAAGTTTTCACGTTATCCGAAGAGTCATACGCGCTGAGCGCAGAAAGAATTAGTGTTGACAAAATGGGAACAAGATTGGCTGGTTGTAGTGGGTCTATTACGCACAGCTTAAGCGTTCCGTGTTTCGTTTCGAAATCGAACCAACCGCTCTTTGCGTCTTCGAAGCGATGGGTCACGAAAATCGCGCGTTTAACACCGTTTTGTACAAGCTTTTCCGCTTCTTCATAAAGAGAGTTTGTTGCCACTTTTAAATCGAAGTTGAGCCCTAGTCTTCCTAGCGCGTCTTTCAAATTTCTTGCGACTCTACCAAACTCAAAGACTCTTATCGCAATCTGTCGCATAAAACCAAAAAAGCTTCCACATATATTAATATTCTCAATTTTTTCAGAAATCTTCATATTATACTATTTGGTTGGATTATCCATGCAATATAACCAAAAAACTCGTTTAGCAAACTGTGTGCTTTTAGTGGACAGGGGAAGCAAAGCGGCCGAAGTCAGACGTGAACTAGAAGCTCTTTGTGAACACATAAAGCAACTAGGTGGTTACGCAGGCGTCGAGTTTTGCTTTTTAGAAGTGGCAACACCAAGTTTAGAGGAAAAGCTCAAAAGTTGTGTGGAAAAGTACGCTCACGTTTTCGTTTTCCCTTACTTCTTACACAAAGGACTAAAATTTTGGACGACCGTGAATTTTGTAAAAAGCTTTGGTCAAGAAGGAATTCATGTTATTGAGGAAGCGCTTGGTGTTCACGAAAAACTGATCGAAGTTGTTCTCGATAGAGCGCGTGAAGCGATTTCTGGTGAAACAAAAGATTGGAGTGTTTTGCTAATCGGACACGGAAGTAGCTTTGAAGCGGAAAAGAACGATTTAAATGAGATTGCTATAATGCTAAAAGAGAAAGCGAGCTTTAAAAGAGTTCACGCGTGCTTTCTTGAACTTTGCGAACCTACAATACGACAAGCGCTTTTACAGCTTACAAATGAGCGACGAATACTCATCATCCCCTACTTTTTACACCACGGAATGCACATGCAGCTCGACTTACCTCGCGAGCTGTCCGACTTGCCAAACGCCGAAGTTCGCTTTGCGAAACACTTGGGCGTGGACAAAAGAATAGCTCAGGTCGTTGTGGAAAAAGTCGAAGCGTTTAGGAGGAAACTCAATATTGAGTAAAGGAAAGGTTTACATAGTAGGCGCAGGACCTGGCGATCCAAGGCTACTCACTTTAAGGGCGTTTGAGCTACTCAGGATAGCGGACGTCGTGGTTTACGACAGATTAGTGAGTGAAGAAGTGCTCTCATTTGTCAAAAAAGATGCGAAGCTCGTTTGCGCTGAAAACCTAAGAAAAAAAGGCGGACAAGCCGCGATAAACGAGTTTTTGGTCGACCAAGCGAAACGAGGTTTGAAAGTAATAAGGCTAAAGGGCGGAGACCCGTTTGTGTTTTCGCGCGGAGGAGAGGAAGCGCTTTCGCTCTTTGAGAGTGGAGTAAAGTTTGAAGTGGTGCCAGGCGTAAGCTCGGCGCTTGCCGCACCCGTGTACGCGGGAATTCCACTCACCCACAGAGGAGTGTCTTCTTGTTTTGCTGTGGTCACTGGACACGAATACAGCCTAAAGAACAAAACGATTGACTGGCGCGCGCTTTGTAAAAGCGTTGACACGCTTGTGATTTTAATGGGTGCAAAGAACTTTGACAAAATCGCAAAAACGCTATTGGATAGCGGGCTTAGCGCAAACACACCTGTTGCGGCAATAGAGTGGGCGACGACTAAACGTCAAAAGGTGAGCGTTTTTAGTTTAGAGGACGCTTTAAAGAGCTTTATAATAAATCCTCCTGCGGTGATAATAGTCGGAAGGGTGGTTGAGCTTTGTCGTAAAATATCTTGGTTTAAAGCGGGTGTATCTGTTGAATAGAAAAATTGTGATTTTCTACACGCTAAACCTTTTTGTCACACTTGTTTTGTTTTTATGGCTCTTTTTCACTTCAAAAAGCGTTGACAATGCGAGCTTTTTTGCGCTTGGAAGTTTGGTTTACATTTTGGGCTTAAAGCACGCGTTTGACGCGGATCATCTTGCTGCGATCGACAATTCAACAAGAAAACTGATACAAGAGGAAAAGCCGGCGATGCTGTGCGGCTTTTTCTTTTCACTGGGCCACTCTACCGTGGTTCTTCTTCTTTGTTTGGCTTTGATCGTCGCTCAAAGAACTGTTTTCCACACCTTTTCCGGCTTGCAAACTGTTGGAAGCGAAATCGCGCCAGTGATTAGCGGCTTATTCCTTTTTGTCATAGCGCTGTTGAACTCAGTGGTTTTTCTTGAAATGCTTCAAGCTTATAAGCGAGCAAAAAGAGGAAAAGCACCCTCTTTTAGTGACAAAAGAGGCTTTGCGAGTCGCCTTTTTAAGGGGTTGTTCAAAACCGTTCGCGCACAGCATTACATGTACCCAATAGGATTTCTCTTTGGTCTTGGCTTTGACACGGCCACTGAGACCGCGCTTTTGGCGATTTCAGTGGCAGAAGCAAGCGCTCTTTCCAATGTGGCGCTCACAAGCCTCCTTGTTTACCCTTTGCTTTTTGCCACGGGTATGACGCTCGTTGACACGACCGACGGCTTTTTCATGAACGTTACGTATCAGTGGTCTTTTTCCAACTACTTGAAAAAGATTCGCTATAACCTTGCGATGACCGCCCTTTCGATTTTCGTGGCGTATTTTGTCGGCGGCTTGGAGCTTTTGAGCGTTTTACAAAACACACTCAATCTTCGTGGTTCAATTTGGAACGCCGTGCAAATGGTGACGAGCAACTTTTGGTGGGGAAGAATCGGAGTTTTTATAGTTTTGAGTTTTGTCACGCTTTGGCTGTTTTCGCTATTTAGCGGTTCCAAAAAAGACTCTCGCCCGTGTTACGCTCCATGAACACCAAGCGTTAAAACTTAAATTTTTAGAAAAAAGATTAGGAGTATGCCAAGCGTTTTGATCAAATCCACAGAAAACGGGCCCAACTTGGTTGTTGTTGACGGAAAAGTTGTGGCCGCTTTGTGTAGGTGTGGTGGTTCGTCCAAAAAGCCCTTCTGCGATGGCACCCACAGAAGAAACGGATTCAACGCGCAACCTTACGAGCTAAAGGTTTTAGAGTAAAACGTTTAATTATCACCACGGGATTTTTATTTGAATGGTGTACAAGCTGATTTACATCAGAAAAGAAGTGCACACTTTGCAACTCGGTGTCACAATAGAAGCGCCACTACAGGAGCTTATAGAAGAGTATGATTACGAAAAAGACTGGCTTGAAAGGCTAAAGCAACTGCAATCGCAAGGGTTTGAAATTCACATAAAAGACAAAACGGCTTACGCGGTAAAGCCAGGCGTGCGAAGAAAAATATAGGTGGAGGTTTTTCGAAATCAATGCGCCTTAGCGCTAAACGTGGGCCACACTTTGCCATTTACGATAAAGCGGCAAAGTGTGGTGTCAGTAGCTTGCTCAAACTAATTTGTGATGCTTAGACTCCTTTGATCAACTCACTTGCGGCTTCTATCACCCCAACTCTGTTCGGTAAATCCCTTAACAAACTGTATTCTTCAGCTTGTTTTTCTATAAACCCATAACCCAGCAATCTGTTTAATATGTCGTAAATTCTAGGTTCTGGAACTTCTTCTCCAAGTAGTGTGCTCGCAACTTTGGTCACTTGTTTTAGTTCGCCTTTGCCCCCAAGCCTTTCTAACGCCAAAATTGTCGCCGAATAGCGCTCCTTTGATTGTGTGCTCAGAATAAAGTTTCTGGCTTCTTCCTTTACTTCTTTTATGGCCATTTTTACTATATCCTCCACTTTTATCGCTTTGCCGTGCTTTAACGAAAACGAGCATTCGGAACCAAAAAATGTTAACCAGCCAGGAACGCCATCAAACTTGTTTAAAGCGTCCTCTAACACCTCATCACTAATTCTAACCCCTTCCTCCTCAAATCCCTTAATTAGAAAGTCTTTGCTGGCTTCCCTGTCAAACCTTTGTAAGTAAATTCTTCTTATATACCTGCCAAAGAAGGGTTTCTCGTACTCAATGTTCTTTAGAACTTTTTCCAAAATTCCGATCATACTTCCAGTAAATATGATGGTCGTGTTTTTGCAATAATCATAAATATCGTGGAACACGGAGGAAAAATTAATTCCATTAACCTTTGCAAGCTCTTGTGCCTCATCAAAAATTATTACCAGATTCTTTCCGTTGTCTTTAGCTAGCTCATCCATTTCTCTGATCACAAATCCTATATCCTCGTTTCTGAATTTCTTTAGCCTCGCCCTTATTTTGACTATATTAAAATCTATAAATGAACTCTCGTCGATACCCAAAATATTAGAAACAACTCTTAAAACTTTGCCGCTTAGCGTGTATTTCTTGATCGTCGAATTGATGCTTTCAAGAAACAAATTTGTGAAAGAAGACTTGGGATAATTCCTCCTTCTTGGATCGTAAATTCTCATCAAATTCAGACTTAATGCAATGCTGTTAGTTTCGTTCACAGAAACGTTGACTATGCTAGTTTTCCCCACCCTTTTCATTCCTAAAACTGCCATCCACGCTTTCCTTTGTACGCTATCTTTTATCATTTCGATTTCTTTTTCTCTATCGTACAAATCCTTTCTGTTTTCTTTGGGTCTAATGTCAAATAACATTATTACGCCGCCGTAATAATTACGGCGGCGTAACGTAAAAGTCTTTGGGTTAACCCGTGTGAAAGCTTTGCGCTCCTTATGGATGGTGTGCGGATAAGCGTTCGTGTGTGTCGATTCTGTGCACCGCGAAGAGCTTTGGGAGGCACATAAAGAGTGTTTGGATGTCGCAGAACACCCTTGTGCTTGAAGTGGCGGAAAAAGAGCTTCGAAGCCCAAAATGTACACGCGTTTGAAAGCCTTCGCGGAGCACAGTCACGCTACAACGAACGATTGAAGGTCACTGGGTCACCCACACTCCTCCTGGTCGAAGAAACCTAAGGGCGTTACGCGTGGTGCGTGTAAGTGTGACGCCACTACCTCGTAGTGTGCGCGTTAGCCGCGACCAAAACACACCGATCTACCTTTACACTTCGCGATGCGACAACTGCGATAATTTAGTGTTCGTGTGTAGAGTTTTTCAAGTCAAATTCTCCACGACTTCAAGATTGTGAAGAGTGTTTTGTAGAATTTTCTGAGTTCCCAAGAGCGTTGAATGGCACCGTAATCGCTTTAACTTCGAACCTCTTTTCCAAGTTTAAAGTGAATCCGTGGTGGGTTACAAAAGATTGAAAGCCTCGCCCCTTCTAGGGGCGGGGATGATGAAAGTTTAAATATCTCTTTTTTCAAATCTTAGTGACGCTAATGACGCTCCTCCCAAGCTCGATTGAGGGCTTAATGGGACTGTGGGAGGAGCATCTAGTATCTCTCTTAAGGGACTAGAGCTATGTGCGATAAAAGTTCCCTCTTTTCAAGTGGGGGGATCTCTGGCTACCCCGACTGCCCTTCAAATGAGAGATGTAATCCCGAATCGATGGCGGGAACGATGAACCGCTCACAGAGGAACCCTCGCCTCTGTGAGGCGGGGAGGAGTCAGATATCCACCAAATCCAACCGTGGCGTCAAGCCTTATTCTCACACTATTTTGGCATTTCCGTGTGCCACGCGCAGTTGTGAACAACGCTTATTCTGATTTTCTCTCTGCCTGACTTTTGGTTGCAACAAGGGCGGATGCAACCGCAAAAAGTCGTGCGAATTTGTGAATAAACGCTTTTATTTAGAACCACCGAACTGTAACAGCAACGTAGCGCCAAACACGAAACTTGCAAATTTGTTACAAATTGCATACAAATCGCAAAACAATTTGAAATTGGCTTATTAGCTCTTTTGTAATATCAAAAGTGCTATGGACACAAAACTTGTTGTGGCTGTAATTTTAATTGTGGTATTGGCAGCGTCCACTGGCTACTTTGCGTACGCCTACTCGTCCACAAACTCGAAGCTCAGCGCTCAACAAGCCACGCTTTCACAGGTGCAGTCAACTCTCTCTAGCGTCCAACCACAGGTTGCGTTAGCGCTTGCGATGAGCCACTGGAACAACATCGCGATAGAAAACGTGAGCGCAATCATGGAAGAGTATGCGCCAAACGCAACACTGCACTGGGTGGGAGGCCCTCTCACAGGAACGTACACAGGCACTTCTCAAATCTCATCAACGTGGACCAAGTTCACAAACCTTTACGAAGCGGTGTTCTGGTACGCGATAACACCACCCACCGTCACTAAAAACGGAAACGGTTTCACAGTGGTCGCGCCACTTCAGTTCGTGGTCACACCAACAAGCGACCCAATTCACACCTACATTCTAAACGTCACAGAAACGCTCGACTACCAGCCAGTAAACGGCGAATACATGCTCGTCAACGAAATTTGGGCGGTAAAGCCATTAGACCTTAGCGTCGCGCTTCCAGGCTACCCAACAAGCCAAGCGCTTCAAACCCAAATGGTTCTTGCACAGGCTTACGCTCACTGGAACGCGATCGGAATAGAGAACGCAACGCTCATCACATCAGAGTACACTCAAAACGCTTTGCTCATGTGGGAAGGAGGGCCTTTAAGCGGTAACTACACGGGGTTACAGGCGATCAACCAAACTTGGACAAGGTTCTCAAACCTGTATGTGTACGTCGTGTGGTACGCGATAATGCCTCCTACGGTTACGCTCAGCGGTAACACAGCAAAAGTGGTCGGCTACCTACAGTTCGTGGTCTTCCCGTTTGCCACAAGTAGCAACCCGCATCCGCACTCATATGTGCTCAACGTGACAGACACGCTGTGGTACCAGTACGTTCCAGCTAGCGCTTCATGGATGCTTTACCAAGAAATCTGGGCGGTACACCCAATACCAATATCGGATGTCGCACCGGGTTACACGCCGTCGTATTACAACACGACGGCGATGTAACCTCTTTTTTTGGTGAGATTAATGCCAGGAGTGTGGTTTTGGGCGATTCTTGTTTCTTCGATATCTGTGGCGATTTCGCTAGCGATCTTTTTGATTTATTTGGTAAGTTTTAGAAGATTGAAAACCAAATTTTCGTTTGCGCTTCTTTTGCTTTCAAGCGCGTTTTTTATCCAAAGTTGCTTTACCGTTTACTCTTACGCAAGCTTTTCGCTAAGGTTTGGCGCACAGCTTGCAACCCCGCTATTGATTTTGAGCGCAATCGAACTCCTCGGACTTTCAACGCTTCTATGGATCGCAAAACAGTGAGCGATAACCAAAAAGACAATTACGCCAAAATTTTTGATGTTGCAAAGCGTGTGGCTTATCACTGTCTTGCGATCCAGAAGAGCACGGCAAACCCTCCAAGATCGAGCGTCGCTATCACAAAAAGAGGTAGCGCAACGTCCACCGAGTAGACACCAGAAAATCTGTAGTAAACCACGACGGAAACCAAACTTTGCACAAAAAACAGCGCAGACAGCAAAGCAAGACCCTTTGCAAAAGACGAGCGAACGTCCAACGCCCTTTTTAAGTAAATCGAAAACACCCAAGCGGTGAGAACAACACTCAAGGCGACCACTATCAAATCCAAAGACCACACCATACCGAGCAAATCAGCTCACCAAACCCTTTTTCTTGTTAAATCCAAACTTTGCTTCAAGCACTTTCATAAAAACCTCGCTGTTTTCTATAAACGTTTTTGAAGGAAAATAAAGCGTTCCGTATTTTGGACCCTCTTGAACCACTAAGCCGTTTTGCATCAAAATGTTCAAGTGGTGTGTCACGGTTCTGTAGTTCACACCCAAAGCCTCCGCAAGCTGGTTCGCGTTCATCGGTCGTTCGTTCAATAGCGTGAGAATCTTTGCGCGCATCGATCCACCTCTTGACCCCACGACGATCCACCAGAAAAGGTGCTCGATCGACCGAAAGGATTTCGTCACAAAGCACTTTTCGAATCGCTTTAATTTAAACCTTTAAGACGCTCTTTAAAACCCTTACTGCGTTTTCCCAAAGAATCTTGTCCGCTTTCTCGCCAAGAAGTTTTGCAAGCTCTTGAACTTTTAACACGTTTTCAAAGCCTTGTGGGGTGCTTTGAACCCCCAAAAAGTCGGTTCCTATGGCGACGTGTCTTAACCCAAATTTTTGTTCGATGTAAGAGGCGTGGGTCACAAGGTCGTTGATCGAGGGATTTTCGCTTAGCGCGCTTGTTATCGCGGTTACACCAACAACCCCGTCGGTTTTTGCGATGGTTTCAAGCTCTTCATCATCAAGGTTTCTCACGTGATTCCTTATTTTTTTCACGTTTGCGTGTGATGCTATCACAGGCGCCTTCGAAAGAGAGGTGACGTCGAGAACCGTCGCCTTTCCTGCGTGCGCCACATCAACGAGAACTCCCAGTTTGTTCGCAAGCTTTACGAGCTCCTCTCCGTATCCTGTAAGCCCGTAGTCTTTTTTTGACATGCAAGAAGACGCGAACTTGTTGTCGTAGTTCCAAGTCAGTCCAACGCATCTCAAGCCCATTTCGTACAAAAGGTGCAAATCATAAGGGTCCGTCAAAACGTCCGCTCCTTCAAGCGCCAAAAGAAGCTTTACGCCTGGTTTTTCAAGGTCTGAAGCTTTTCTTACGATGCTCACAAGCCCCCGCCTTTCGAGATACAAGTAAAGCTTGAACTGCTCCCAAAGCACTTGTAAAAGCGGAGCTGAGGATTGTGTGGGATGGCCGTACGCCGCGCTCAGAACTTCGCCTCGTTCGTCCCACGTGTTTATGTGTGGAAAAATCACCGCAAAAACAAGCGGGTCGCCTAGTTGTTGTAGCATTTTGATAGAACACTGCCCCTCACCCTGTACCAAGTCAAAATTTTGGGACGAAAAAGCAAGATCTTCGTGTAAGTCCACAAAACGCATGAGCTTCAAACTCCTTTTTTCGTATAAATGTTACTTTTGGTGGCAAGTTGGGTTAACACAAAAATTGTGTAGAACGCATTTAATTGTTTCGCTGTGGTTTAATCACAATTAAGTTTCTTGAGGCGCAAGATAAAACCTTAGCCTTACTGCTTTTAATGTGTACAAAAGTGGAAGCAAGAAGCAAAAACAAACAGGTTTCGCTCGCCCAAACGCAAGTTCTAGCGCAGTGGCGTGCTTGATTTGAGCTGTGAGCGCCCTGAGTTTCTGTAAGGGGTAATTCGTGTTGACAAAAGGCTGTTTTGCTTTTACGCTTATCGTGTCCACTTTTTGTGTGCCGAAGTGTAGCTTTTGTTTTTCGTATGAAATACTAAACGTTTCCCGTTGTTTTAAAAAGCTCAACGCTCTTTTTAGCTCTTTATAACGTAGTAGCGCTTCGACATCAAAATCCACTTTGAGAGGTGAAAGTTTTCTTTCTCGCTCTTCGAATTCGAGCGCGTGTTCGCCAATTTTGTGAAGAACAAGAAGTTGTCTTCCTTGTTGTTTAAAACTCACGCATTCATCTTTTTCGGTTGGCAAAGCGCGCAAAAACTCTTCCGTGTCAACTTCGATAAAAAGCTCTTTTTTGGTAAAAAACTCAAAAAACGCGTCTTTTGGAATTAAAAGCTCAATCATACACGTGTGCGAGTCGTCGAGCGCCCTTATTTCGATACCGTTTTCGTTTATCGTCAATGGCACGTAACGCGTGACAACGGAAACAATCTTAAAAAGCCAAAAAAGCTGTCTTCCAGACGAAAAGCTTGCAACAAACCCTTTCTCCTGCTCTTTCATTCAATATTTATTCAAAAGTAAAAATATAGCCCTACATGGTTTAATTTCAAAGATTTGGAGCTTTTCTGATGTACACCTTTAATAAGTTGTCAAGCGCAATCTTTTTAATTAAAAACCAGTGCTGTTTTGCGCTTCGAATTTTGTTTTTGTGACGTCATAAACATAGCAGCTTTTAACGAAAGACTTAACTGTTTTATTCCAAAAAAACACGTATGAAGTTCGGTGTTATGGTAGGGCAACACGGCTTTTCGTATCACGACATTAAGGAAGTGTGCGCCGCTTGTGAGCAAATGGGTTACACACACTTTTGGCTTGTGGACCACTTTATGCCTTACAACCAAAGCGTGGACACGCGCGCTCCTATGCTTGAGTGTTGGAGCACGCTCTCCGCTTTAAGCGTGGAATTCAAGAAAATAAGACTTGGACCTCTTGTCACATGTGCGAGCTACAGAAATCCCTCGCTTCTTGCCAAAATTTGCGCGACGGTCGACCAAATTAGCCAAGGAAGGCTTGAACTAGGAATAGGCGCTGGTTGGTTTAAAGAGGAGTTTGAGCGTTTCGGTTTTCCCTTCGACGAATTTGACGTAAGAGTGAAAAAGCTTGAAGAAGCGGTGCAAATCATAAAAGCGATGTGGAGCAAAGAAGAAGCGACTTTTGAGGGGTTGTTTTACAGGGTTAAAAACGCGCTGTGCTATCCAAAACCTGTGCAGAGGTTTCCAAAAATTTGGATAGGCGCTGAGAAAAACAAGATGCTCAAAGTCGCCGCAAAGCTTGCGGACAACTGGAACTTTGCTTCAGACATCAACCGATACACTTTGGAAGAGTACGCAAAAAAGGTGGAAATTTTCGAAAAACACTGTAAAGAGCTTGGTAAAAACCCAGCTTCTATCGAAAAATCAGTTCTCACAAAGCTTTTTATCGCAGAAAGCGCTGAATCGCTGAGGTCAAAGGCGTCGAAAATGGGCATCAAAATCAATTCACACCCTGCGCTCACTGGGACCCCAGATGAATGCACAAAGACACTCGAGGCTTATGAAGATTTGGGGGTTTCACACTTTGTTTTTGCGATCGAACACAAGCGTTCTCTTTCCGAGCTTGAGCTTTTCTCAAAGCTTGTGATGCCAAGTTTTTAGTCTGGAGGAATCTCGCGAAATACGAGCTCGAGATTCACGCCCTGCCTCTTTCTCACGCTTTTTGCGACAAAATAGTAAACCACCCCTGCAACAAGAATCGATAAAACCGCGATTTCGTTTGTGGGCGTGTTTGCCGCAACCACGCTATCCACGGAAAATCTGTAAATCATGAACACAAGAAAGAGACAACCGAGCGCTCCCAAAAGTGTGATAAGCGGTGCGTTGAAAACTCGGTAGCGTATCTGTGAGCCTTCAAACTCTTCTTTCTTCTTAAACGGGTAAAGCATCGCGGCGACGCACACCACAAGAATTGTGAGCGCAAGGCCGAGCATGCCAACAAGCGTCGCAAAGTAAGGGGTGTACACCACAAGCAAAAGAAAGAAGATTCCTCCGAGTATAGAAACTAGCGAAGAGTAAATCGGCGTGTGGTGTTTTTCGCTCACGCTTGCGAGCAAAACAGGCGCCATTTTGTCAAAAGACCACGCAAAAATCGTTCTCACACAATAGAGCATTATCACGGGAATCCAAAGCGCTGACCAAACGACCATTCCCAAAAGAATAATCAGTCTCAAAACCGCGTTGTTCGTGAGCAAAACCGCAAAAACTTGAAAGTACGGAGGTGTGGGAAGCGTGTAAGCGCTCGCATTCGTGTAGTAAAGGTAAGAAATCGAGCCCAGAAACTGGTAGCCAATTTTCGAGATCATAAAGTAAGAAAGAACAATGAAGAAGGATGCGCTAATGAGCTGTGCGCCCACGATTCCGAAAAGCTGGCTTTTTGCGGGGCTTTTCACTTCACCCGCAAAAGAAACTGACATCATTGTTATCGCAAGCGCAAGAAAAGGCCAAGGCGTCGCAAAGAGCGTTTGTTTAAGGCTAAAGGGCACATTGAGAGGGTAACCAGCGGAGGACGCTTGCTGGATAACGGCGTTGTAACTCAAGCTCGAACCAACAGAGTGTGAAAAAGAGTTAAACGCGGATATGAAAGCGTTTTTGCTAGAAATTGCCAAAAGCGCTCCCATCAAAACGAGCGAAAGCATGCCAAGCACCATGCTCACGGTTTGGTACCTAAAGTACGTTCTTCTTCCAAACATTAGCAACGCACCAAAACCGAGGATGGAAAGCAAGCCAACCACAAAGGAGGGAGTGGGTTGTAGCAAAATCGAACCGAGCTTTTCAAAAGTGGCGGAATTAAAGGTGTAACCGAGCAAGCTAAAGAATGGAGAAAGACCTAAGTTTGAAAACGCCCAACCCGTCCAACCCACGTAAAAAAGCTCCCATACTACGAAGTTAAAGCTTGTGACAAAACCCACAAAACCGCCAATCGTTCTAGAAGTGAAAACGTAGTCGGCGCCAGAGCGTGGGTAAACAATTCCGATAAACGCGTAAACAAGAGCAAAGGGTAGCACGCCGAGCGTGGTGATCGCGACGCTGAGCTCAACGCTACTTCCCGGGTAAAAACTTGGAAGAAACAGTAAGACGTACGCAAGCCCTATTCCGATATTGATCTGCGCGATGTTGTAAAAAAGCACCTCGTACCCGCTTATCTCCTTAACTAAACCCGTGGCCTCCCTTACAAATGTCTTTTTTGACATTTGTTTTGAATTTTCTTGGATGATTATAAACTTTTTTGTGTTAAAACTAAACTTTGTTTAAGGAAAGTCGTCCAAACACTTATGTGAACGTGTGAGTTGTGTTGCCGTGTATTGAAGACTTTGGTTCTTTCCGATGTTCACTATCCGTTTGGAGTCAGCACAATAAGTTACGAAATAATAAAAAAGGAGAATCCGGATCGCGTGGTGCTTCTTGGCGATTTGGTGGTCGGAAAGGGCGAGCAAGTGATCGAGAGAATGAAGAGCTTTTTTGAAAACTATCCCTTTTCTCTTAAAAAGAGCGTGGTTCTTATAGGCGACAACGAGTACAAGGGTGACAAAAGAGTGGTGGACTTTGTTAAGCGACTCCCAGTTTTGAACACAAACCCTTTTTGCTACCGCACGGGCAACATGTTTTTTTGTCACGGAAACATAGAAGGAAGAGGCGCGCTTTCTGAGTATTTGGAAGAACTTGGCAAAGATTTGGGACTTACGCTAAAACCGCTCACACCTCTTCTCGTTTCGCTCGTTGCGCGAATAAGATACACCATTCCGAGGAGTGTTCACATGTTTTTGGGGCACATACACTACTTGGGAAAGGTTGATGCTATGCGAACCACTTTTTGCGGAACCTTTAGCACAAAAAAGGTGATTTATGATTTGAAGGATTCGCTGGGTTACGTGGTGATAGAACACCCTGCAACAGAGTTGATAAACCAAGAAAACGTGACGCTTGTAAGAATTAATCGGGTGGTAGCTGCTTGAACGCGATCGTTATGTCAACACCTTTTGCTTTTTGGTAAGCGTAATTCACGTAGTACAACAAAAAGCCGAGTAGAAGAATTCCAAACGTGAAAGCAACGGGAACCGGCGCGTTGTAACCGAGTTCAGGCGCACCAAGGTACATCGCGTCCACTGAAAACGACGCAAGTGCAGAAGCCAAGCCTATTAAAACTATAAGAGGAATTCCTAAGGGTTTGTATCGCGCAACTGGCGCTTGCTCGTAAATCTCTCTTCTTCTTTTTGGAAACAAAATCGCGGCTATCGATGTAACAAAAACCACCGCGGCAGGTCCCATCACAGAGCCCACGGTTATCACGGAGTAAAAAGGAGGCCAATAGTCAAAAAGGTAAGCGGCGACGACGCTAATTACCATTGAAAGGATTACGGGACCCACGGGTGTGTGAGTTCTTGGATTGACGTTTCCAAACCAAGAAGGAAGAGTCCTGTCAAGCGACATCGCAAGCCAAATTCGCGTGACTATAACAAATTCGCTCGCCGCGATAAAGAATCCTCCTGCGACGATTCCAAGCGTCGAAAGTGTGATCAAAACGGGGTTTGTGGTGAGCATCGAAGCAAGAAGGCTTACCGTTGGGTAAAAGGGCACAACACTTTGAGGTAAATAATAGGCGTAAGCGAGCCTGTTCATAAAATCCCAACCGACGACTCTTTGAAATAGCAGTATGGGAGTAAACAAACCGATCCACTGAAGGTAGAGTCCCGCGCCAAGAAACGATTTGAAAAGCCTTCCCATATCGTTAGCGCGCTTCACTTCACCCATTAAGCCTTGAGCGGACCACATGGTCCACGCAAGATAAATGCTCAAAACGGCCATAAGTAAAATCGTGTGTCTCAGGCTAAAGCTAGGTACAGTATAACCTATAGAAGTGGTCGATTGAACAATCCTTTCGTACAGATCGGGATAGCCCATCCTGTTCGACCAGAAGTCAAACATTTTGTGGAAGTAAAATGAATTGGAGGACGCAAAAAGGTATATTATCACAAAATTTGAGATGAGTGTGAACGGAAAAAGAACGAATCGCTGAGCCAAAACCCACCATTTCATCGGGTAAACCGTTATCACAAGCGATAACACCGCTACGACAACTGACACCAAAAACGTGCCAGAGGAAGACTGTAAATAGCTTGCAAGCGCCACCATTTGCGAATTGGAATAAAGGCTACCTAGCAAAAGGAAAATTGGGGTTAAGCCAAGCGCTGCCACAACATAACCTCCGAACGCGACAAACACGCAAACCCAAACCACGGTAAACCAACTAAAAGGAAAGGCAAATCCAATCGCAGGATGCAATATCCTGCTTTGATACACGTAGTCTCCACCGGCGCGTGGCATTGCTGACGCAAGGCTTGCGTAAAGCGCGTAAAGCGGTAACATCACAAGAAGACAAAGCGCAATAGACAGAGCCAAGTTAGACCCAGGAAGATAGTACTGAGCGTATGGCATAAAGTAAAACAAAAGGTACAAACCTCCAGTTCCTGCTATTCCCCACCACGCCACATCAAAAGCGTTCATCTCTCTAACCAAACCAGTAGATTCTCTTCTAAAAATCTGCGCTTTTGGTTCTCTTCCGTTTGACATGATGCCAAAATTTTTAACGATTTAATAAACTTTTTCGAAATAAAGCACATTTTCCAAAGCCTTAAGTCTTGTCGGTTGGTTGTAATACGCATGTCCGAATATCGTGATCGCGTTGGCTTGAGCGTTCAAGCTGAGAACGCAGCAAAGGGCTTGGAAAAAGTGGTTTACGCAGAAAGCGTGGGCGTAAAACAGCTTTGGATGACTTCTCTTTCAATAGGCGGTTGTGACACGCTGAGTTTTTGCTGTGTTGCCGCAGCGAAAACCCAAGCGATAAAGCTTGGAACGTCGATCCTACAAATTTACACCCGTCACCCTTTGGTCACCGCGCAACAAGCGCTCACTTTTTGGGATTTGGCGCCTGGTCGACTAAGACTTGGTATAGGAACAAGCCATAGAAGCACGATGGAAGGTCGTTTTGGTATTTCCTTGGTGTCACCTTTGGGCTACTTAAAAGAGTACGCGAGCGTTTTAAGAAGCGCTCTTTGGGAGGGGAAGGTGGAACACAGAGGAAAGCACTTTAAGGTTTCGATGAGTTTTACAAGAAAGGCGCAGGTTCCAGTGCTTTTTGCGGCGCTAGGTCCTAACGCTTTTAGAGTTGCAGGGGAGCTATCGGATGGGGCTATTTCTTGGATGTGCCCCAAAGAGTACCTTTTGAAAAGAGCGATTCCAGAAATGGAAGCTGGCGCAAGACACGCAAAAAGAACACGTCCACCACTCGTTGCGCACGTTCTTGTTTCTCTGAATCAAGACGAAAAAGCGGTTCATGAAGCCGCGGTGAAAACCGTAAGACAATACGGCGCCTTGCCTTTTTACCAGAACATGTTCAAAGAGGCGGGTTACGATATAACGCAAGAGTCCGCAGTCCACGAGCTTGCGCATTCGCTCACAATTTCTGGAAGCGAACAGAAGGTAAGAGAGCGCATCATCGACCTTCTGTCAGAAGGTATCGATGAACTATTGCTAATGCAATTACAAACCACTGAAAACGAAACAGAATGGAAGCGCCTATCTCAGCTTGTTGGCTGTTTATAGGTGTGGGTAGTGCGTAGCTCGTCGAATTCAAAGGTATTTCCATCTGAATTGACCGTAAAAACTCTAATAGTGTACAACGCACTTCAAGGCGCTTACACAGGTTACATCAGAATTTTTTGGCAACCTTTTGTGCTGAGTTTGGGAATTTCTCTTGCGAGCATACGCTTACTCGAAACCTTCTCTGGATCAAGCGGTGTTCTATCGAGCGTGCTACAGCTTTTTGGAGGAAGGCTCTCAGACCGTTTTGGTAGAAAGCTGCTTTGCACCCTTGGTAGCTTTTTTCTTGTTCTGTGCTGGCTTGTGGCAGCGATCGCTTTTGTGATTCACCGAAGTTTTCTCATCATAGTGTCGTATCTTCTTTGGAGTGCGAGTGTGCTCGCACTTCCTGTGCTTGACGCTGCTTTAGCGGATAACGTCAAAGAGAGTGAAAGGTCACGTGTTTATAGCGTTGTTCTACTTGCAAACGTGGTTCCAGCGAGTATCACTGGGTTTTTTGCTGGAAATCTAGCAACAAAATCTGGGCCAGTTCTATTGCTCTTACTTGCTTCTCTTTTAGAGGGCTTAGGACTACTACTTTTATTTAAAGGTCTTCGTTCTTCACCTGTGGTGCTTTTAGTAAAAGAAGACTTTAAAACAGTTTTTAAGGACGCTGTAAAGCACTGGCGATATTTTTCAGTTTTTACAGCTGATGCGCTATCGTGGTCAATCTCGGTTTCTCTTGCCTGCTCTACTAACAAAAAAGCATTTTTCAAATTACCTATTTAGTGTTTTGGCGGCAACGATTCCCTTAGGCACCGCATTTGGCACTTTACCCAGTTTTACAAAATACACGGAAAGATGCTTCTTCTTATTTCCGAGTGTCTCGGAGTTTTTGTTTGGTTGGGTTTTGGCGCCTTTCCAGAGTCAGAGCTTGTGCCGATATACGGTTTTACTTGGGGTTGCGCGATTTCAACATGGGTTCCTGTTCAGTTTCACGTACTTACAAGCGCCTTTCCAAGTGAAAAAAGAGGGGAGCTACTCGGGGCGGTTGCTACATTTCGCGGACTCGTTGCGACACTAGGCCCAATTATCGCGCTCGCGCTGTTCTTGAACTTCGGCTACGTCGCACCTTTTGTTGCAAGCGTGATCGGCATTTTGATAACTATGCCTCTTATTTTCAAATTCGTTTAAAAAAGCTTATTGAGCACTATTTGTGAAAAAATTAGTGGTAAAATTTGGGAAAAGTGAAAGACTCTTCTCTTAAAGAGCAGGGAAGGGTAAAGATTGAGTGGGCGCAGTCGAGAATGCCCGTTTTGATGATGCTCAGAGAAAAGTATTCAAAAACCAAACCGCTTTCTGGGTTTAGAGTGGCCGCATGTTTACACGTCACAAAGGAAACCGCGGTGCTTGTCGAGTCGTTGAGCGTTGCTGGTGCGCGCGTGGCTCTTTGCGCTAGCAACCCCCTTTCAACACAAGACGACGTTGCAGCCGCGCTCAATGCTTCGGAAATCGATGTTTACGCGTGGCGTGGAGAAACCGAGGAAGAGTACTACTGGTGTATAGACAGGGTGTTGGACACGAAGCCAAACATTACGATGGACGACGGCGCTGACCTTGTGACCACCTTGCACACAAAACGGGCGGATTTGCTTGAAGGGGTGATCGGAGGAACTGAGGAGACAACGACTGGCGTGTTAAGGCTAAGAGCGATGGAAAAGCAAGGTAGACTACGCTACCCAATAATCGCGGTGAACGACGCTGAAACCAAATGGGACTTTGACAATGTGTACGGAACTGGGCAAAGCGCGATTGACGGGGTGATACGCGCGACGAACATACTATTTGCCGGAAAAAACGTGGTGGTCGCGGGCTTTGGCCATTGCGGTAGAGGAATTGCGATGAGGGCAAGAGGGTTAGGCGCAAACGTGATTGTCACAGAAGTGGACCCGATCAAAGCGCTCAGAGCGAGGCTAGAAGGCTATGAGGTGATGACGATGGATGAGGCTTCGAAAATGGGCGACGTTTTCATAACCGCGACTGGGTGTAAAAACGTGATAACGCGTGAGCACTTTGTCAAGATGAAGGACGGCGCGATACTCGCAAACGCTGGTCACTTTAATGTGGAAATCGCGGTGGACGAGTTGAAGCGCTTGGCCGTTCGAGAAAGAGTTGTAAGAGAAAACAACACGGAGTACACGCTAAACGGCGGAAAAAGGCTTTACCTACTTGCTGAAGGAAGGTTGGTCAACCTTGGTGCGGCTGAGGGACACCCTAGCGAAGTGATGGACATGAGTTTCGCAAACCAGTTTCTTTCGGTTTTAAGGCTTGTCAATGAAAGAGGAAAACTCAAAGCGGGTGTTTACTCTGTGCCTAGAGAGCAGGATGAAGAAGTGGCAAGGCTTAAGCTTGAAAGCATGGGAATCAAAATAGACACTCTTAACGAAGAGCAAAGGAGATACCTCTCTGAGTGGAGAGAGGGGACTTAAATTTGCCGTTTAACAAAGGAACTATTGGTATTACCGCCCGCAATGTCACAACAGTTCTAGTAAGCATTGACTAATCAAGTGAGCTCTTTGCGCAAAGAAAGTAGTATTCTTTTTACGGATTCTTCGTCTATATTGAGCTCGTCGGAAATTGTGTGCGGATCGTGTGTTTGTTCATTAAAAACATGGTAGACCACTCTTCTTTCGTCAAACTCCCTTTTTTGTTGTAAAAGCGTTTCCCTTAAAGCGCCCATAACTTCGCTTCTTAATCCTATTAAAACACTTCTTTCTATCGAAAGCTCTCTTAGTCTTTGGTCAATCAAGCGTATCAATTTAGAAAAATCTTTCAAGCTTCTTTTAGAAAATTCAATCGTCATTATTTTTGTCAATTCCTCTTCTATCGGCAAATTGGTGTGCTCACTTGGTGTGCTCACTTTGACAAGGCTTTCGTGATACAAATTCGGACCAAAGTCCACACTTATTGAAAAACCTTTGCTCAAGGTGTAAACTTTCCTACTTGGGCCACTACTACCAATTTCAAAGTTGGACGTAAGAATACCGCTTTTTTCTAAGATTTCGAGATGTTTTGAAACAAGTTGCTGGTCAAAGCCCAACTCTTTCGAAAGTCTTAAAGCGTAATCTGGTTCTCTACTCAAACTCTTTAAAACGAGCCTACGAACGGGGTTTGCGATAAGATTTAAAATTGTTGAAAATTCGTCTTGTGACATTTTAAAAAAATTTAGTGAATGCTCACTTTGGTCATGGACTCTTCAAGCCTTGCGCCGCTTTTGAGGATTTTGATTTCTAGTATTCCATCCTTCATCACGGCTTCAATCTTTGAGGGCACTATTTCTTCTGGGAATGTGATGGTTCTCTGAAACACTTCTGGTAAAATTTCTCTGTGTAAGTATACCCCCTCGTCCGCGATGAGCTTCCTTTCTGCTCTGATCTGCAAAACGTTTCTGTTTGCAAGAACGTCTACCTGCTCTTTGCTAAAGCCTGGTAGCTCTGCCCTAACAACGTAGTAGTCGCCCTTGTCCAGAACGTCTACTAGTGGATAGCGAACTTGGCTCCACCAGCTTCTAGCTGGATAAGTTAGCCATTCACTTGCGGCATAACCAAATGACAATGGTCTTAGTAACTCATAAAAGGCGGTTCTAAAGCCCTGTAGAAGCGCTTCAAAGCTGCCTACAAGCGCCGTGTGAAGCTGTGGATAGCTAAAGCTCTGAAACGCCGCAGGATAGCCGTGGATGCCACTTTCGCTCACTTTCTTACCCTGCGTTAGGTCTTCTTTCTTTGTTAGAATAACATTTTCAGCAAACATTTTACAACCACCAGTATACAACATCTTGTTGTATAGTTATTTAAGATTATCGGCGCACATAAAGTGTCCAAAATTGACTTCCGCACAACCAAATATTCGGATGACATCGAACGAGAGAGTGTGCGAATTAGGAAGCGTTGATCAGGTGACCGAATAAAAAACCTGTTATCTAGAATCCCATCAAAGAGAAAAACAGGGATAGGAGATCACATATAAAGAGAATTAGAAGTGTATACCAAGAATTCATCGTACGCTTTTCAAAAATTGTAATTAGGAAATCTGTAAGATATAGAAGAAGCTTTTAAGGCACAAAATTCAGCTGCGCGCCTTCTAGTTTTAGTAGAAAAAGTTTCACGTTTAAACCCGCTGAGTACCCTCCCAAACCTTTTTCGGAAAGCACTCTGTGGCAAGGAATCACAATTTCAATCGGGTTTTTCGAGCAAGCTTGGCCTATCGCCCTGTAACCCTCCGTGTTTAAAGCGTGCGCAACCTGCTTGTAAGTTCTTGTTTCTCCGTAAGGAATTTTTAGTAGCTCTTCCCAAACGAGCTTTTGAAAGCGAGTGCCTTTTGGCTCAACTTGAATTTCAAAAATCTTTCTTTTTCCGTAAAAGTATTCAAGAAGCTGTTTTTTACACTCCTTTGTCAAGTCGTTTGGCGCGCTTTCCCACTTGTTTTCGGTTAAGCTCAAAGAAACAATAGCGCGCTCATCTGCGACTATTTTGTAAACGCCAACAGGCGTCGAAACGTACTCGAAATACATCAGCTTTTTAGGTAGCGCTCTAAGCTAAAAGGCTCGCGCCACTCGAAAATTTTTGTGCTCGTGTCAAAACCGTAGCGTCTTGCGAGCTCTTCAACGCTTTTTCGCACAGCATACGAACCAGCCATCACACTTTGGTAGCGCACACCAACTTTCTTCTCAAACATTCTTCTTGAAATTTCGTAGTTTTCAAACCTCAGTAATCCAGCATGAACCGCTTTCACACCAGCTTCTTTCAGCGCTTGAAAAAGCGCGTGTAAATCCAGCATAAAAAGTGTTGGAATGATAGGCGCAAAAGAAACCCATGTGATTATTCCTTCACTACTGAGTGTTTTTAGTGTTTGAATTCTACGCTCAAGTGGCGGAACACGCGGCTCAAACCTTGGGTCTGGAACGCTTGTAACCGACATTCCTACACGCACCCACTTAAACCGTTTGAGAAGGTCTACGTCTCTTAAAACCAAGTGCGACCTTGTGAGTATCAAAACCGGAAAATCGTGCTCAAGTAACACTTCAAGGCATCTACGCGTCACTTTGTACTTTGCTTCAACCGCTTGGTAAGGGTCTGAAGCGCTTGAGAGAAAAACCACGCCTTTTTTCACTTTTCTCAGCTCTTTTCGTAAAACCTCTGGCGCGTTCACCTTTACGTCGACGTACTCTCCCCACTCCCTTTCGTCTTGAATCAAGGAAGGAGCGTAGCAGTAAACACAAGCGTGTAGGCAACCTCTGTACAAGTTTATCGTGTATTCAGGATATCCTCTTTCGTAATTCATCGTGTGTAGCAGCGTTTTACACTCGACTTCTCTTATGGTAGGTGTGCGCACCAACATACATTTCAAGTGAATATATATATCTTTTTGGTAATTGTGGTGACTGGTTAATGCACACAAAATGCACAGCAGAAAAGTTAAAATGTGAGCTTTTAGTGGTATTTTACGGTCAATGTCAATAATAGAAAGCATACTACCCCTTTGGTTTTACCAAGCGTACATAGTCGCTTTGGTGGTCATCTCCGTTTTGGGTTTTGCGTACGACGCGCTCGCAAAAAAGAAGCTCAAGTTCTTTCTTCAAGAAAGAAGGGTGCGCGCTCCAAAAAGAAGCGCGAAAGCCGCTCAAAAGCTCTCACGTGTGTTCAAAACGGTGGCGCTCAACCTCGCGACGTCTGCCGAGCTTTCAAAGTGTGGAGCGTCAAGAAGGGCTTCTCACCTTCTTATGCTTTGGGGTTTTGTGATCGCGGCGATTTCAATTCTACTCAAGTACTTCGCTTTTTCGGGTTTGCAGCCTTTGGCAATACAGATTTCGCTAAACTTGGGTGGGCTCATGATTCTTACTGGCGCTCTGTGGTTTCTGTTTTTAAGAGTTGACTACGCCGCGGAAAAAAGCTTCAAGTTCACACAAGCGGACATTTTTGTGCTTTTACTCCTAGTGAACTCCGCATTGGGTTTTGTTTTGGAAGCGGTCTCTTACACTGGTGTTTACCTTTTGGTCGCGTCGATTCTTGCGCTTTATTTGGTGAGTTTGAGCATGCTATTCGTGACGATTCCTTGGAGCAAGTTCACACACGTGTTATATAAGGGCGCGTACGCGATTTCGCGCGAGCTTGACGAGCTTGAAGGTGTGGAGGGGCTCTTGCCCACTCCCGCGCGCACGAAAAGCTATGGCGTGCCAGAGGAGGTGGCTGAGTAGTGCCCACTTTTGTTTACACTTCGCTTTGTGACGGCTGTGGAAAGTGCGTTGAGATATGTCCGAGCGACATCATGCACATCGACCCTGTGATGAGAAGGGCTTACAACATAGAGCCTGAGTACTGCTGGGAGTGTTACTCGTGCGTAAAGGCTTGTCCGCAACACGCGATAGACATAAGAGGCTACGCCGACTTTGCGCCTTTAGGTCACGCGCTCACAGTTTTACGCGAACCAGAAAAAGGTGTGATTTCTTGGAAGGTGGTTTACAGAAATGGTGAAACCAAAACCTTCCGCTTTCCGATCAGAACCACGAAATTCGGTTCGATAAAGCCGCCAAAGGAGCTTCCCGAGCCTCGGCCTGAAGAGCTTTCGAGCGAGCTTCTTTCGCACGAACCGGAGTATCTCAAAATTCCCTTCCTTCCCAAGTTAGAGGTGAAAAAGGCTTGAAAAACACAAAAAGGGTTGATTGTGACATTCTTATCGTTGGCGGGGGAATGGCGGGTTGTGGCGCGGCTTACGAAGCGCGCTACTGGGGTAGAAAGCTCAAAATCGTGCTAGTCGAAAAGGCGCACATCGAGCGTAGTGGCGCGGTCGCGATGGGGCTTTCTGCGATAAACTGCTACATGGGAATGCGCTGGAACGAGAACACACCAGAGGATTTCGTAAGGTACGTAAGAGGGGATTTGATGGGGCTAGTAAGAGAGGACTTGGTGTTCGACATCGCGCGCCACGTGGACTCCACAGTGCACCTTTTTGAAGAGTGGGGGTTACCCATAATCTACGACCAAAAAACCGGCCACTACAAACGCGAAGGAAGGTGGCAAATCCTCATTCACGGTGAGTCCTACAAGCCAATTGTGGCTGAAGCCGCTCAAAAAAGCGTGTCCGAAGTTTACAACAGGGTTATGGTGACGCACCTACTTTTGGACGCAAAGAAGCGCAACAGAATTGCGGGCGCAGTGGGTTTTGGAGTTCGAGACGGCGATTTTTACGTTTTTCGCGCAAAGGCGGTGATCGTCGCGGCGGGTGGCGCGACGCACATCTTTAGGCCTCGCTCTGTTGGCGAAGGAGCGGGAAGAACTTGGTACGCGCCTTGGAACAACGGCTCGGCTTACGCGCTTTTGATAGAAGCGGGCGCTGAAATGACTCAAATGGAAAACAGGCTTGTGGTCACGCGCTTTAAGGATGGCTACGGTCCTGTTGGCGCTTGGTTTCTTGCACTCAAAGCGGTTGCAAGAAACGCTTACGGTGAAGAGTATGAAAAGAAGTACGTTGAAGAGCAAAGGGCGCTATACGGAAACTACGTGGACGCAAAACCATTTCCCACTTGCTTGAGAAACGACGCGATGCTAAGAGAGATCAAAGCGGGAAGGCATCCGATTTACATGCACACCGAAGAGGTGCTCGACACAAAGGAAAAGGAAGAACTCGGTTGGGAGGACTTTTTGGACATGACGATGAGCCAGTCGATAGTCTGGGCATCACAAAACATAGACCCGAAAAAGAGGCCTTCTGAGCTCATGATGTCCGAGCCTTACATCATGGGCTCGCACGCGACGTGCTCTGGCGCTTGGGCGAGTGGTCCACAGGACATCGCTCCAAAGGACTACTTCTGGGGTTATAATAGGATGACCACGATAGAGGGGTTGTTCGGCGCTGGTGACACGATAGGGGGTAGCGCGCACAAGTTTTCATCAGGCTCTTTTACGGAAGGAAGACTTGCCGCAAAGGCCGCGGTAAAGTACGTGCTTGACCACCCCGAGATGCCAGAGATCGATGAAGCGCAAGTTTACGAATTGAAGAACAAAGTGTTCCAACCGCTCGAAAATTATGAAGTTGGTAGAAACCAAATCGTAAGCGGCACTGTTTCTCCTTCTTTTATTTACCCGAATCAAGGTGTGATAAGGCTTGAAAAGATCATGGACGAGTACGCGGGTGGCTGGGGAAGCCTTTACACCACAAACGAACACCTTTTGAACCGCGGGCTAGAGCTTCTTTTGATGCTCAAAGAAGATTTGCACAGGCTTGCCGCGCAAAACTTTCACCAGCTACAAAGGGCTTGGGAGCTACACCACAGGGTGCTCACCGCAGAAGCGGTGATTCGCCACACGATGTTCAGAAAGGAAACAAGATGGCCTGGTTACTACTACCGCGCGGACTACCCAAAGCTCGACGACCAAAACTGGCACGTTTTTGTGAACTCGCGCTACGAAAACGGTGAATGGCGCATCTTCACCCGACCGGTTTACCACATCGTTCCTTGGTGATGCGCTTGATTCCAACACCTTATGGTGGAACGCTTGTTGAGGCGATTTTGGCGCAAAACCAAGCAAAAAGGCTACTCGAGCAACAAAACGAGTTTTTGAAAATCAAACCTCCGATTGAGCAGATTTACGACGCAGAAAAGATCGCGCTTGGTGCGTACAGCCCTCTTCAAGGTTTTATGGACGAAGAGGATTACACACGAGTCTTGAACCGTAATGAACTCAAAAAAGGCTTGGTGTGGACCATTCCAATTGTTTTAACACCAAAGGGTGACACTAAAGAGCTCAAACCGGGCGACGAAGCCTTGCTACTAGACTTGTTCGACCAGCCTTTTGCGCTCCTTAAGCTAGAGCAAAAGTTCAAAATAAACAAGGGTGAGTTTGCGGAAAAGGTTTACGCGACGCGCGACACAAACCACCCGAATGTCGCAGAGCTTTCTGAGTACGGTGAAACCGCGCTTTCTGGGAAAGTTGAGCTTCTTCGTGCTTTGCCAAACCAACACGGCGGTGTTGAGCTCACACCACGCGAGACAAGGGAGTACTTCCAAAAAATGGGTTGGAAAAACGTCGCGGCTTACCAAGCGAGAAACCCGCCCCACAAAGCGCACGAGTACATCCAGAGGCTCACGCTTGAGAGAGACGACGTGGACGCGCTGTTCATTCACCCGATAGTCGGAAAGCTAAAGAAGGGAGACTACAAGCCCGAGGTGATCATGGAGGCTTACAAGGTTTTTGTGGAAAAGTACTACCCGAAAAACAGAGTTCTACTTTCTGCTCTCTCAATCGCGATGCGCTACGCTGGGCCTAAGGCGGTTCTTTTTTACGCGATTATCAGAAGAAACTACGGTTGCTCACACTATATCGTAGGAAGAGACCAAGCGGGTGTTGGAAGCTACTACGACCCATATGCGGCGCACGCGATTTTTGACAAGTACGACGTGGGCGTTGTTCCGTTGCGCTACCAAGAAACTTTTTACTGCAGGGTGTGCGAGGGCATGGTTTCATCCAAGGTTTGTCCGCACCCAGAGAGCGAAAGGGTGAGCACAAGCCAAACCAAAATAAGAGAGCTTTTGCAACAAGGAAAACCTCTTCCAAAAGAGATCCTAAGGCAAGAAGTGATACAAATTCTTGAAAGAGGGGACGTTTTGATTAAGTGAGATTTACAAAATACAAAGCTTAATAAGTTTCGCGCGCAAACAAAAAGTGAAATGTCAGCTGATGGCAAAACACCAAGGCTTGACGAGCTCGACGTGAAGATCATAAAGGAGCTTCAGCTCAACGCAAGAATTTCTTTCCGCGAGCTTTCAAAAAAGCTCGGTGTCAGCGTGACCACGGTGAGCGAAAGGGTAAGGAAAATGGTGAAAAGCGGCCTTATAAAGGGGTTTACGACGCTCGTCGATCCAGAAAAAGTGGGACCGCTTTACTGCGTTGCGCTTTACATCAAGGTCAACCCAGGGTTTGATTCAAAAAGCGTGGGAAGGGAAGTGGCCTCGGTAAAGGGCGTGTGTTACGTTTACTCGACTGTGGGCGTGTACCACCTTATCGCGCTAGGAAGCGCGCCAACAAAAGAAGAGCTCACGAAGCTTATCGCGGATGTGAGCTCGATCAAAGGAATAGCCGATGTCACGCCTTCGATGATACTAGAAACGATAAAGGAAGACCCGAAACACCCGGTCACGCCCTTTGTGAGTTCTAACAAATAGACTATTTTACCGCTTTTAAGTATTAAATGAATAGCGTGATCGCGTCTGGGTCAGACGCCCACTCCAAGAACGTTGAAGCTCCGACAACTGGTATGTTCGGGTCTACCAAGCTTTCCTTGGTTGTGCCAAACAGCTTCATCGTAGGAGAGCACGCGTTTATGTGAACGCCCATGTCCATCGCGGTCTTTAGCATTTGCTCAATCGTTGGCATTCCACCTTTGCTCACAAGCTCACGAAGCTGCTCCATTGAAAGTCCAAGGTCTTTTGAGGGCGCTATCGACTCAAGCTGTCCTTTGGTAAGAACCTTCATTCCCCCAAACGTAAAGTACATGTAAACGTCCATTCCTTGAGAGGCGGCGGTGGTCGCAAGAATAAAAGCGGGATAAACCGCGTCAGCCGTTCCCTTGCTCACGACAAGCACGAGCTTGTTCTTTTTGTTTTGGGTGCTCATGTTGATCAAGTTTATATTGTCAAGCCAAAATAAAACCTTTTCTGTATTTCGAAAGTGGTTGAAGTCTGTATCACATGAAACATTGTCAATATGTTTATATCAAACCTTGAAAATAAAAAACTGAAATGAGCGAAAACAAGACACCTTATAAGACGCTCGACTTAAGAGGTTTGCTTTGCCCAATGCCTGTGATCGAGACCAACAAGGCGATTAAGCAAATACCAGTGGGTGAGGTGCTCGAAGTTTTGGCGACCGACCCAGCTTCAAAGTCGGATTTTGCGTCTTGGAGTAAAAGAACGGGTAACGAGATACTACTAGTCAAAGAAGAAGCTGGAGATCCAGTGGTTTACAGGTTCCTTATAAAACGCAAGTCGTAGCCCTCAAAGCGCTCAATCACAAAAGGCGAAAAATTGTCGTATGATGGTATCACCCATATTTTTTTGGGGTTACGCTTTAAAACGCTTAGCACGATTTCTGTGTGATCCGTTGGGCGCCAGCGACACAGGTTTTCAACTTTCGGAGAAGAAGGTGGGGGAACGCAAAGCTCGTTCAAAGCTCTTAGATCAGCGTTCACGAGAAGCGTTCCGTGAACCAAAAGCGCGCGCACGGAGCTACGCGCAGCCATGCCGCTCACCTTGTGTCCTTCGAGCTCAAGCCTGTTTGGCGGTGCAAACCGAACGCTGTAGCCCAATTGTGAAAGCGCTTCGACAATGAATCGAGAGTGTTCTTCAAACACGCGAACGGGTGACAAAAAACTCCACTTATCAAGCGCTGCGTAAACGCTCCAGTTTAGGTTACCCAAGTCGTGGTAAACCACCCCACCGCCTGTGCTTCTTTCGTACACTCGTATTCCCAACTCGTTGGCCAATCGCTCGTCGTACCAACCGTATTTTTCGCTTTTTGTCTTTCCCTTAACCAAACACGTGCGATTCACCCAAAACCTTACGGTGTAAGGAAGTTCTTTTCTTTCAGCTAGCTCAAACATTCTTTCTTCAAGCTCAAGGTTAAAACTGGGGTCGGTAGAGCATGTGAGAACAAAAAGCTCCGCTACCTGCACTGCACGCCCCACTCGTCAATTATCGCTTTGTACTTTTGAGAAGCGCTTTTTGCGTCCTGCAGCCGCGAAAGCTCTTCGTTGAGCTTTTCAGGCTTGATTTTGAAAACCCAGCTTGCGTAAGGGTCTTGGTTTATGAGTGAGGGGGAAGACCTAACGTCTTCGTTCACATTTGTGATCGTACCAGTAAGAGGAGAGCGCATCGGCCCCATGTACTTTGCGCTTTCAACAGTGGCTGCGATCGAGCCCCTTTCAAGCCTTGTTCCCACATCCTTTACCTTTATGTAGATGATCTCCCCCGCATAAGCCTGTGCTGGGTCGGTTGCGCCGACCGACGCTTCCTCTCCTTCGAGCTTGACCCAAACGTGGTACTCGGTGTCGTAAAAAAGCCCTTCGGGAAATCTGCACCCTTTGTACTCAGACACCTTGGCTCACCTAAAAGTAGAGAACCACCGTGTTTGGGTCTGCGGCCATCTCGATGAGGGTGACAGCGCCGGCAAACTCAACGCCCTTTGGTAAATCCTGCTCCTTTATGTTCCAGATCACCTTTGCGGATGTGCTACAGCAGAGCATCTTTGCGCCGTTTTTCATCGCAAGCTCGATCACCTTTTTCAGAGGCTCGCCGTTTTCCGTGGTCTTTATCCTTTCTGGTGCGTCGTTTACGAGAAGAGACGGGCCTTCCGCCAAAAAGAACATATAGGTTTCGTAGCCCATCGCCGCGCTTGCTGCTGCGTAGTAAAATGGTGTGAAAGCCTTCTTTGGTTCGTTCACGCCTGTGCTCACAACAAAAAGAAACCTCTTTTTGTTTTCCATTGGCGCTTTCGAATCTTACGATAGAAACTTATTTATATTTCCTTCGATTACACTGTTACGTAATAAAAGGGATTAAGGTTGACATTGTTTGGATTCTTGGGAAATGAAAAACAAAAACTGCTTAACAGGTTGAACCAAGACGGCTGGCACTACGGCGGACTACCAGGTCTACAGTGGGAGGCGGAAAGAGCAAAAAGCGCGGATCGCTCGCTCATGCGCCAAATGGTCAAAGAGCTCACACAAGACACGCGCTTTGGCGAGTTTTTCCGCGCGTGCATAAACTGCGGTAACTGCACCGCGATGTGTCCGCCTTTTCGCTTTGCGGATTTTTCGCCAAGAGTGGTCGTGCAGAAGGTGATGCACGCGCGAGACGAGCCAGAGCTCTTCTTTCAAATGGTGGACGAGTACATCTGGGCTTGCTTTCAGTGCTACTCCTGTTGGGAGGTATGCCCTGCGCACAACAACCCTGGTGGTTTAATCGCGATCATCAAAGAGCTTTGTGTGAAGTACGGTTTGAGCTCCGCAAAGAAGGCGCTTGAGCCTTATAGCAAAATACTTTACAAAATAATGACCACAGGAACGCAGATCACACCCGACATGCACACCACTATTGCGCTCTTTAGAGACTGGGGGCCACACAAGGCCGAGCTCGCAAAGACGATTAGATTGGAAAGACAAGCAGTTCCTGTGGAGAGCATGGCGGGTGTGATGGACAAGTCTTGGAGGGTTGACGAATCCACGATGAGAGAGCTTATGCTAATAGAAGAGGAGGCGGGTGTAATGAGCTCTGTTGAGGCAACACTAAAAGATGTGGTGGACATGGTAAGAGAAGCGAAAAAGGAGTTAGAGGGGAAAAAGAGTGGATGAGCGATTGGAGATCACAAAAGAAGACGAAAGGCTTTTCGAAAGGCTTGCAAGCGAGCGAAGGGCTAAGCTTGCGATGGGAACAGTCGAAGACTACTTGAGGATGCTACAAAAAATGAGAGAGCTTGAACAAAAAGGGGAAATCACGGTTCACCACGTGACAGAGGAGTACCAACCGGTGAACGTCACAACGCTTAGCGGAAGGCTCAAAAAGATTCCCACAGTAAAGCTTTGGCAGCACAAAAGCTGTGGACAGTGTGGTCACATACCGGGATACGTGAGTTCTCTTTACTGGATAATGTCTGAGCTCAACGTGCCTTATATCGACGACACAAACCAAACTTCGTGCACCGCTTGGAACTACTACGGTTCAGGAACTTCGAATTCGGTGGCGCTCACCGCGGTTTTTTTAAGGAACATGCACGTAGCTTGGGAAAAGCGCGCATATCCTCTGATACACTGCGGCACAAGCTACGGAGACTACAAGGAGTGTAGATTTCTTTTGATCACAAACTCCGAAATCAGGGAGAGAGTGAGAGCAATACTGAAAAAGATAGACCGTGACATCGTCGTTCCAGAAGAGCTAGTGCACTATAGCGAGTGGTTACACGTCATGCGATTCGAAATCGCGCAAAGAAAGAAGTTTGACGTGTCGCAAGTTAAAGTGGCGGTTCACGCCGCGTGCCACACTTACAAGCTAATGGCCGAAGATTTCACGTATGACGAAAGCGTGCTTGGTGGTGTGAAACCCGCGCCCACTTCTAGCATCGCGCTTGCGCTAGGCGCAAAGCTTGTGGAGTACAGCAACTGGTACGACTGCTGCGGCTTTGGATTCAGACACATCCTCACAGAAAGGGAAATCAGCAGGTCTTTTGCGTATTTCCGAAAGATAAGACCCATTGTGAACGAAACGCGTGCAGACGTTTTGCTCACGCACGACACTGGGTGTGTTACAACGCTCGACAAAAGCCAGGTTGTTCCCTTAGCCCACGGATACAAGGAGAGCATCCCAGTTTTGTCTGACTCTCAGTTTGCGGCGCTTGCGATGGGCGCTCACCCTTTCCTTGTGTGCCAGCTACACTGGCATGTGACCGACTGGAGCGCGCTACTTTCAAAAATGGGAATCGACTGGCAAAAGGCGAAAGAGGAGTACAAAGCGTATTTGGAGCGCGTGAAAAAGGGAGAAAAGCCGTACCTTATCAAACCTCCGCCTTTTGGGTGATTGGTTTGAACCCAGTTCTTGTCGTGGGCGCAGGCCCTGCTGGGCTTTCCGCTGCGTGCGACCTTTCGCAAGCTGGAGTGCGCGTATTACTTGTGGAAAGACGAGAAGAGCTAGGAGGTGCACCCGCAAGGTGGAAGTACCACACGCTTGCACCCGATTTTGTTCCTGTGTCACGAGTTTTGGGACCTTTGATAGAACAAGTTACAAAAAGCGAGCTCGTCGAAGTGAAAAAGGGGTGCGTGGTTGAAAGCTTTAGAGGAAGCGTGGGCGACTTTGAAGTGAGAATCACCGAGCTAAAAACAAGAAGAAGCGAAACAAGAAGGGTGAGCTGTGTTGTCGTGGCAACCGGGTTTGAGCACTTCGACGCAAGGGTCGACCCTCGCTACGGTTACGGAAGGGTGCCTGATGTCATCGGAATAAACGAGCTAGAAGCGATGCTTTCACAGGGCAGGGTTGTGAAGCGCGACGGAAGCGCGCCAAAAAGGATTGCGTTTGTGTTTTGCGTGGGCTCTCGCGATCGCTCGACTAACCCTTGGTGCTGCACCGTGTGCTGCGGTGTGAGCATAAAGCAAGCGATCGAGCTCAAAAGGATTTTGCCAGACTCTCAGATTTACATGATCTATATGGACGTAAGAACCACGGGATTATGGGAAAAGCTTTACTGGGACAGTATGGAAAAGTTTGGAATAAACTATATCAGAGGAAGAGTTGGCGAAGTGTACCACACTGGTCAAAAGCTACTTGTTAAGGGCGAAGACACGCTGGTTCGTGGCCCTTTTGAAGCGCTTTTTGACATGGTGGTGCTTGCGGTTGGAATGGAGCCAGGCGAAGGCACAAGACAAGCCGCTTCGATCTTTGGGCTCAACACCAACGAGTACGGTTTTCTTCTTCCGCGCACTCCGAACATCCACTACGACTCAGGAAGAGAAGGCGTTTACCTTGCAGGCTCGTGCGTCGCGCCGATGTCGGTCGAAGAGGCGATTTCGGATGGTTCGGCGGCTGCGATGCAGTGCGTAAAACTCATGAAGGTGATGCGCGCGTGAGTGAAAAAGAAGAGAAGGAAAAGGGGCGCTTTATATTTGAAAGAGGTTACATAGACAGCGAAAGGATAATCGAGCCTGAAAAGCTAGAGCTTGGCGGTGTGGACATGTCGGGTAGATGGGGAACACTCGTGCTTCCGCGCACGATCGAACAGTTCGACCACACGCTTTTTGAAGAAGTAAAGAAGCTACCCGGCGGAAAAAACATTCACAGGTGCTGGCAGTGTGGCAACTGCACCGCGGTGTGTCCCGTCGCGCACGCGCATCCTGAGTTCAATCCGAGGTACCTTATCCACATAACAAAGATGGGATATAAAACAGAAATCAAAAAGTTCAAAGAATACGTTTACCTGTGCTCAGGCTGCGGGCGCTGCTCTGTCGCATGTCCTCGCGATGTCGACCCAAAGGGTGTTATGAGCGCGCTGAGCATCCTGTTTCAAAGAGGTGTTTGAATGGATTTGAACAGCGTTTTTCCAAGAGAGCTTGTGACTGTTTTGGTGGTTTTGTTTGGAAGTTTGTGCTTTGCGCTTTTTTATTTTCGAGTGAGATCTTGGAAGGTGCCTTTTTACCCTTTTTACGTCGTTTCGCAAAGAAGCTTTAAAGCGTTTGTCGAAAACTTTCTGCTACTAAAAAGAGTGGGGCTGTGGTGCGAAGAAAGGGCGCACACGCTTTCTCGCGCGCTTGTGCTTTACGGCTTTTTTGCGCTTTTCGTTTGTAGTGTGGCGAATTACGCACTGAACACGAGCGCATTGACCCCTTTAAAACCGCAAAACCCTCTTGCTATTCTTTCTGATGCATCAAGCGCGCTTGTGTTTTTCGGTGGCTTCTCTCTTTTACTAAGAAGGCTTCTCAACAAAAGAAGGCGAGAAGTGACACACGCCGACGTGTGGTGCGTTCAAGCGCTGCTTTCTGTGTTTGGCGCGACTGGCGCGCTTTACCCGTTTTTTGGTGGTTTTGTCGGTATCACGCTTTACGCTTTACACTTTGTTTTTCTGTTTCTTTTATTGTTGGTTGCGCCGTTTACCGAGCTTGCGTTTCTAGTTTGGAAGGGTTCGTTTCTGATTTACAAGGAAAGCAGGGTTTCCGCATGACACAAGAAAGCTTCGACTCAAGGATCTCAAAGCGGCTTTCTTCGCTAAACCACGTGGGTTGTGTCAAGCACTACGAAGGGCTAAAGATCGAGCGCTTTATTGAGCTCGTTCACAGCGCTTTAAACGAGCTTGGGATGCAGTTTGAAGACATGCTCGAAACTCCCCAAAAGGTGTACAACTGCCTAGCGCCTCAAGCGGAGCTACTCTTGTGGTTTCGAGCTCAAGAAGTGGAAATGGGTGTTGTGTGCGAGACCAAGGTGATTCACACAACCGAGTGGAGCGCGTTTGCGGACGAACTGCTTTCAAACACGATTGAAACGCTTGAGCGCTTGATCTACCAAAAATGAGGGGATTTCAAAACTCTTGAAAACAAGCGAAAAAGAGTTGAAAAGCGCTTAAAGGGCGTAGCATTAAGTGCCTGCGCGCAAAATTTGTTTGAGCAAAAATGTCGGTCGGAAAAAGGTCGGTTGCGTACGTAGTGCTTGCGGTGGCAGTAGCGGCCGTGGTGATCGCGGGTGCGATGTTCGCACCAAGCCTGATTTCAAAGCCCACTACCACACAAAAGGGATACGCGCTTTTTTTGGTGCAGCTCACAGACCCGCCACAAGTGCCCGGTGGAACCGAGTGGCTCAACGTAACCTATACCAACGTGGAAGTGCACATAGAAGGCGTGCCACATTCTGGTTGGATTTCGGCAAACACGAGCGGAACGGTTGACCTTTTGTCTCTTATCAACCTTAAGCAAACGATAGCAAAGCTGTCGCTTCCAAACGGTTCTGACGTGAACCAAATCAGGCTTGACGTTTCAAGCGCGAAAATCAAGGTGAACGGAACGGTTTACAACGTCACACTTGCATCAAACAGGCTTGAAGTGCCGATAGTCGGACAAAACAAAGTGGAAAACCTTTCTGCCGCCCTATTACAGCTTTCACCCAAAGTGTTCGAAATACAAACGGGTAACAACACAGCGCCAATTTTTGTGCTAGTTCCTTCGGCCACTGCTGTTCTTGTGCCACCAACACAAGTGACACAAAACCAGACACAGGTTGGCGCAAAGACGCAGCTGAGTGGTGAAGAAGAGCAGGAGCTAGAGGAAGCACAGGGATCGCTACAAATCACTGCGGTGAGTCTGAGCGTCTCTGGTAACGTCACCACGTTTAGCATAACGCTCAAAAACACTGGCAAAGTGCCTGTCACAGTTTCCGCGATCAGCATACACGGCGAGTTCAACGTTTCGGTTTCACCCGTGTGTGGCAAACAAGGTGAAGAGAATCAGAGTGGCGAAAACGGTGACCACGGTGAAAACGTGAGTACACCAGCGCAAGAGAATTCGAGCGATTCACAGCCTAACGGAGCCTCTGGTATGGAAGACCACCACAAAATGTGCGTCGAACACGAGTTAGAACACCCTGACGAAGTGGTTTTCTTCCCAATCTCCAATACAACACTCACCCACATAAATGTTGAAGATGTGCAGGGTAACGACGACAACCAGTCAAACGAACAACAACCGGCTTACACGCTTGTGATTCAGCCAAACGAAAGTGTCACGCTCACGTTTAAGGGCGTGATAACCTTTGGAAAAGCAGTGAGCATCGTACCGATCGTGGGTAACAGCTACGAAGTGCACGTCGAAGCGTCCACAGAAAACGTCACAAGAACCGAAGTCACCGCAAGCTAACCTCCTTTTTTTTAAAAAAACGTAAAGCTTTGTTTTTGCTATTGTTTTTATGGAAAAAGTTGCACTTATTGGACTTGGCGTGATGGGTCACAGAATCGGCGCAAATTTGGCAAAAAGCGGTGTGTTAAGCGTAATTTACAATAGAAGCGTTGAAAAAGCAAAAAGGTTCAGCGAGCAGTTCGGCGTAAAGTGTGTGGAGCACCCAAATGACGTTTTAAAAAGCGCGGATATCATCATCACTGTTTTGTCGGACGACGATGCGGTTTCAAGCGTGATTCGCCAATTTCACGAACTAAAAGGGAAAACCGTAATAGAAATGTCCACAATTTCACCCACTCTTAGCGTTGAGCTTGCGCGTGAGGTTTCTGAAAAAGGTGGTGCGATGCTTGATGCGCCAATCGTCGGAACTTCGCTCATGGTTGAAAAGCGAGAAATCACAATTCTTGTAGGAGGAGCGCCACAGGATTTCGAAAGGGTAAAGCGCATTCTCGAGCTACTTTCGCGTAGTGTGGTTTACGTCGGACAAAACGGCATGGGGTTATACGCAAAAATCGTGACCAATTTGGTTTTGGGCTCTTACATCGCATCGATCGCCGAAGCGTTTAGCCTTGGTCTAAAGGCTGGGTTGAGCGCGCAAGTGATCGAAAGAATATTCACGGAGTTGAGTAGCACTAGGTCGCCCGCTTCGCAGCTTAAGATGCCAAAGATTGCCAAGGCGGATTACTCCACACAGTTTGCGCTAAAGCACATGAGAAAAGACCTGGAGATTGTGCAGCGTGAAGCGCAAAGGCTAAAGGCGATCACACCGATTTCCGACCTTGCGATGCAGCTTTACAGAGCGTGTGAATCACTCGGGTATTCAGAAGAAGACTTTTGTTCAATCGCCGAGCTTTACAAAAGGCTTTCACAAACGCTTTAATTCACAAAACAATTGTTTTGCGAATTAAAGTGCATTAATTTGATACCCTTTGTGATCCCACACTCTATTTGTGTGGAAATATCTAAATCCTTCTTTTATATTAAAGTTTTGCAATGTTCGGTTTGACACCGATCCCATACACAAAATCAAATAACAAAGCAAAATTCTGCTACACTTAGGGTTGCACAAAGTGCGCGACAAAGACGAAAGTTATCTACTCGCGCTTCCGCTTGTTTTTTACGACACACCAGAGGAGTTGCTCGAAATAACAGGCTTTTTGCGCTCTATTGGCTGTGAAGTGGAAAACATTCACAGCTTGATAGGCTTGACAACGAGAAACTAGAAGCTATCAAATCTATGAAGCGCGAAAATCACCCAAGAAACGCGCTCAATCCGTAAAGGCTTTAGCGCTTTTTCCACTCCTCAAAAAGCGCGACACACTCATCTTTTAGCACACCAGGGGTTATCACGAAAAACCCGCCGAAAAGCTCCTTCGCTTTTTTGTAGTCTACGTCGATTTGCCTTATTCCGTGGTTTTTCGCGTCTTCCACGCTTGCGCCAAAAACGATCTCCCGTATATTTGCCCAAAAGCAAGCAGAGAGGCACATCAAACAAGGCTCACACGTTGAGTAGATTGAGCAGTGTTCCAACTCAAAAGTTTTGAGCTTTTTACACGCTCTTCTTATCGCGACAATCTCCGCGTGTGCGGTTGGGTCGTTCGTAGAGCGCACCATATTGTGAGCTGTGGTCACAACTTCACCGTTTTTCACGATCGCCGCGCCAAAGGGGGCTAGCCCTTTTTTGATTCCTGGCTTGGCTTCGGCCACAGCTTTTCTCATAATTAAGAAAGACACGCTTACGTAAGCAAAAAGGTGTATAAAGCTTTTGCTTTTAACACAAGAAACATTTGAAATCACTTTTGGTTTCATTTCTGTTGGTTTTTGTACGCCTTGGGGATTATCACTTCAAACTTTGAGACGGCTTTTGAAACAATTTGTTTCCGCGGTTTGCTTACCTCATCTTCATTAACTTTACCAAAAGAGCGTTACTCCGACTTTACGATTTGGCTTTTTACCTCTTTTTGAGTTATACCTTTTAGGCGAAATAAACCTGCACCCTCAATCTAAGGTTATTTTGGAATGGGCTATGCGGTGGCTGGCACTACCACCTCTCGTTTACGCTCAGTGAACATTAGTAATGGTTTGGGCTTTTTCCGATACCGCTTATAGGTTTCGCAACCACTATGGTATCAACCAAGGCGCAAATTGTTTTGCTCATATGTTTCTATTTGGTTACAAAAATTGGGGGTTAAGGGGGCGGAAAGCCTCGCCAGCGAGGATGGATAGCCCCCTTATATTTAAATATGAGTTCTTCTATTTTTCTCTTAGTGACGCTGATGACGCTCCTCCCGAGCTCGATTGAGGGCTTAATGGGACTGTGGGAGGAGCATCTAGTATCTCTTTTCCCTCTTAAAGGGACTAGACGTAATTTGGATGATAGTCCCCGGGGGTGGTTCTCTGAGCCACCTTACTGCCCACCAAATGAGGGATGTATCCCCGAACCGATGGTGGGAACGATGAACCCCTTGGGAGGGAACCCTCGCCTTTCCAGGGCGGGGAGGAAGTCAGATCATTTAATCACTGCCAAAGACTAACGCATCGAACTTTAGTATTCGCGAAGTCAGCAATAAATTCACTTATTTTGCGATTATAAAATTATTCTTGTGCTACTCATTTTGTTAAAACGCATTCAATTTTTAATTCTACCAATTCAAGAATTGCTTTTAGTTCGTGTAAGAGACTTGTATTTCATCGGAGGTCTAAATCTTGGTAATTTTTTTCGGATCTCCTCTAGTTTGACTTTTTTGTATCTTTTGGGTTGACAACGCGTAGCGCTGAACCAATTTGCACACCGTTAAAATAATTCAGTATTTCCTCTTTTGTGTGTTTGGTTTCGTGGGATCGTTTGGGTTATTAATTCCTCAACTGGTTTTTCAAGACGTTCGCCAACCGTGAACTCACCTTACTAAGGCCTGCACTGGTTTTGTCGCATAAATTCTTGTTCCTTGTGCGATTGAGCAGTACTTCCTGTACTCCCACTTCTTAGAACCTTCAAGTATCTGCTCCGCCCATTTAGGTTCAATAGACATTAAGACGACATCTGTCATATGATCCATTTGTAGAGATTGTATATTTTGTGTTTAGAATGGTGGGCAAACAAAACGTTGGTGGACACTTCAATCTAGGATTCGGTGAAAAATTCACCACTTGCTTCAAGTTGAAATTGTCAGGGGTTTTAAGCAAATTAGCAGTTCAAAGTTTTTCGGGCGCTTAAGCTTTCTAAAAACTTGTGTGTAAGGGTAGGACAAAGTCTGAGAACTCGAACACATTAGTACTCGGTTTTCGCTGTGGATTCTTAGCACAGTGGTACACTTGTGTGCGTTTTTGTCGTAGTGGACGCTTACACACACGACGAAAAACTCAGGGCGTAAGTGTTTGGTAATCCATCGCCAAAAGTGGATAACAGTATCGCGAAACTATAGCTCGAGTCACAAAGACTTTAAAGCTTTTACAACGCTCCTAGAAAAAGTCGTGTATTGACACACTGAAGGTGACATACAGAAAACGTCAAAACGAGCTCTCACGCGCAGTCTTAATTTCGAAAGCTCACTCGACGATTTTGTCGGCGTGCGCGACTTCAGTCTTTCTCCAGGTTTCGCTTGAAAGCGCAATTCCTACAAGCATCACAAGCGAAAACGCTATGAGTAGCAAAAGCCAAGATTCAAACAAACCGATCACAGAGCTCAGAGCGTATATCAAAGAAATCGCAAACCCGCCCACGATAGCACCTGCGTTGTACGCAAAACCCACACCCGTAGCTCTGAACCTTTTGCTAAACAGCTCTGAAAGAAACGCAGGAAGTGTTGAAAATATCATTGCTTCAAGAAACGCCTGCACCGAAAACGCGCTCACAAAAGTTGTGTAACCTCCTGAATAACCCAGCTTGAGTATCGGGTAGACGCTCAAAACAAAGATCAGCGAGTAAATGAGCATCGGCCTTTTTCTTCCGCCTATCACGTTGCCTAGCGCCCCGCCTATCCACACACCAAATAGAGAAACCAAGTTTATTACCGCAACGCCCACTCCAACGCTTACACCGCTAAAACCCTTTGTGAACATGACCGAAGGGTAGAAGCTAAAAGTCGCGGTGTTCACAAAGAGTAAACCGGTGGTTATAAGAATTGCAAAGAGCATAGCCTTCGGCGCTTGCTTGAATAGCCCCCTTACAGGAATCCTTTCCACCTCACCTCTTGTCTTCATTTCTTCGAAAACAGGTGTTTCCTTGGAAACCGCTCTGAGTAAAACCGTGATCGCACCGGGCACAAGCGCGGTTGCAAAAAACACTCTCCAACCCACCACAGAAAAAGAGCTTCCGAAATACGCCTTGAGAGCCGCGTAAACAAAAGAGACTATAAAGTAGCCCGTGCCAAAGCCGCTTTGAACGAAACTACCGATAAAGTTTCTCTTTTCAGCGGGTATGCTTTCCATCGCAAGCGTGGTTCCACCGCCGTACTCCGCCCCAGCAAAGAAGCCCTCTAAAAAGAGCACTGTGTAAAGTAAAACGGGAGAAAGCAACCCGACTTGCTTGTAGCTTGGTAGCGCGCCTTTTAGCGCCGCAAAAATCGAAAAGAAGAGAACGGTGAGAACGAGCATCGACTTTCTGCCCATTTTGTCACCGAGAAAGTTTCCGAGCGTAAGAGAGCCAATGCTTCTTGCAAGCGCGCCCACCGCAAGCCCGCAAACGTCGCAACGATCCCCCCAAGCGAAGCAGGGAAAAATATGGGCGCTATCGTGAGCGCAACAAGAGCGTACGCTATAGAGGTGTAACCGTCCATAAGCCAGCCTCCCCAAGCGGCTAGCACTTGCGCCCATTGCTTGCGGTTTAAACCGTACACGCCCAACTTGGCGTGCAAAACAACTAGTGAATATTAAGCGTAACGAAGTGGTTGAGCGTTGTAAAATGTTGTGTCAAACCCATTTGTGATTCGCGGTTGGAACTGAGTACTTGCCCGCTCTGGTTTGGTATTTCCGCACGCGCGCGTAGCGCGAGTAAATCGCTCAGCCCTTTTCAAAGCTTGATGTGAACCAGAAGCATCGTCAATGTAAACTATAGCAACTTCCCAATCCACCTGCCGTGCATTACGATGTACAAGTCTGTGTGTCATCGTGAGTTTGCGTGCTTTCGTATTTTACCCACTTCTTTTGAAGTCGTAAGTGAGTTTGTGCTTCTTCAATATAGTAGGAATAGTGTTATGGGAAAGATTCATCTCTTTAACACAAAGCGTTCGATGGGCATTTGCAGTATGCGCAAGCTGTGTTATCGTCTTCCTTGGCCTTCCGCTTTGGCACCAGTTGATGTAGATCAGAACTGCTAGGGATGGGTGAACATGCTACAACAGAGCTATTTCGTTTGTGCTAAGTTTGCTCGCGCTCTTTTGAATTATCAATGTAATCTTGCGATTTTTTAATAACCGCTCTATGAACTGTTGATGATTTTAGAAGATATGCTTATTATCAAGCAAATACTATTATAATTATGAAAAAATCAACAAAGGATAAATTAAAAGGTAAAGCTGAAAGGATGAAAGAGGACGCTAAGGAAGCAGGTGGGAAAGCAAAGTCAGCCGCAAGCGATATAAAGAAGGATGTCAAAGAGCGGGTTCATAAAGCTACTGAAAAATAAATCCGCACGATAAATGCTTTCATACACTTACATATTAGGTGTGGAACGCTTAAATCGTCTCTAGCTTCCCCTATTATATTCATATTTTCCTTCTCTTTATAATTTCTCGTATTTGCTGTTTATAGTTTTTAAGACAACCTGCCATGTCTCAAGATTCTTTGAAAGTACGGCTTGTACGCAAGTCACACGATAGCAGTCCAATTAACGCTACTAAGGTGTTATCACTTCCCTCATAAACGATTTGGTGGACCCATGTTTGTATCCCTGTTCAGGGTTCAACTTGCAAAAAATGTGGGTTATGCTCGTGCAACAAATCCTTGCTTTAGGCTAGTGAACAATCCTTGTGGGTCGTATTTCGCTCTGATTTCTTGTAGTCTCCTATATTTGGGGTTTTCATAGGAGGCGGCTAATAATTCATTGGAGAGTTCACCAAGATAGTTGATGTAATGGCCTGATGAATAAGGCTCCATAGATTCAAAGAATCTCTTTGTCCACGCGACATTGCTTTGGGTTTGGCTGGGATCGATCCACTTGGACACAATGTTGAGGTTAAACCTAGCATCCCTGTGGCTAAAGGCGCCATCGCTCCCAGCTTTTTTAAGAGCATCACCTAAGTATTTAAGGTGCACCTCGGTTAGAGGTGATGGGGAATCGTACCAGTATTTGTAGACGTTGTCCAACACTTCGGGTGTTAGATTCGAAATATAATGATTCTTCCAGTAGTTATGAATACCTGGAGGATTAAACTCGTTGGGCAAGGATTGCAAACTCAGATAAGGGATGGGGGCCATCATGTCGACCTTGAATTTATCGAGGTGTTTAAACGGCAAGACCACCTGCTCCCCCTGCTTGGGGTCACCCATATATCCTCCTACTATAACGATCATCTTATTTCCATGCATTTCACGTGGTAAGAATGGTGCTGGTGGGGCTGTGGAGAGCACGATTGGTAAGAAGAGTTCATCTGGTGACTTCTCCATTAACTTTATCGCTTCAGGTACGACTGTGTGAAACGAATCTCCTTGATAAATCAGCATTCCTCCGTAAACCGTTGGCCCTACTCTGTGTAAACGAAATCCGAACGAAGTCACCACACCCAATCCGTGTACGCCACCGCATAAAGCCCAAAACAGGTCTGTGTTTTCATCCTTGTTTGCAAACAACACCTCTCCCTCTGAAGTGACAACTTGCGCTTCGAAAAGATTGTCACACGCGAGCCCATGCTTCCTACTCAGCCAGCCAATGCCTCCCCCAAGTGTGAATCCAGCCAGTGGTCGATATTCTACCCCCAGGGGTTGCCAGACCGAACAATTGCGCTTCACGGTCAAACTCACCCCAAGTTGCTCCCCCCTGAACCCTGGCAGTTTGCGTTCTAGGGTCGACCCAGACACCTCTCATTAAGCCTAGATCAACAACCATTCCATCATCAACCACACACGAACCAGATACGCTATGACCGCCGCCCCGTACTGATACCTTCAGTCCTTTTTCTTCGCGTAACCGGCTGCCTGAATCGCATCTGAAGTATCTGCGCACTTGACTATCAACCGAGGCTTTCTATCGATCATACCGTTCCATATTTTGCGCTCCTTGTCATACTCGGGTTCACCTCTAGCGATAATCTTACCCCTGAGTCTTTCTAAGACCATCGTCGTTTTGTGCACCAAATTGGTTCATAATTCGAGACGGGCAACGGATAAGACTATTTAAATTTGGGCTTATAAAAAATAAGTAAACCCAAAATAAAGGAGATCCAACTTTTTAAATATCAAAAAAGCTAGCTCCAATATGGAGGCTTGATAAAATTCCACAGTCATCCCTGGTCATAATGTGTATATACGGATAAACGAATTACACATCCAGAATTTCTTACAAAACCGGCCGATTCCCTATCAACATGGTGCTTGATTTCAAAAAAGTAGTGGGCTTTAGAAGCTCTATGAGAGCATAAGTGACGATGATTCAAACTATGGCATTTCCCTTTCCTGCGTTTAAGGTGTTACGGTATTTTTTAAGACGTGTCTAGATAAGGCTTAAACACGATGGGCCTACGCTTTGGATTCGATGAAAATCCGTGGCGCCCACCCTTAACCGCGCAAGCTTGTATATCCAATCCTATTTCGGACGCGCTTTATCACATAGAAAAGCACAAAACACAATCACACCCCTTTATCCGCACAGGATTATTTTCAAAGCGGAAAGTCAAACACTCAAGGTTTTGGATTTCACGTGTGTAATGCGTGGGGGAGCCGTGGGAGTGGTAACTTTTGTGAGAGCTTCTGAAAGAAGTGCAAAGCTTTGGTATATTAAACATAACTATAGTGTATACAAAAAATCTTTGATGTCTGTTATACTTTTGACTTTTGAAATTAACCTCGTAAAATCCTGCTTGTTTCCGTATTTTTCTTTGTAAACTTCAATTAGTTGTTTATACTTTTGGGGGTGTGTCACGAACGTGCAATCTATTACGTGAAGAAGTATATAACGATTCGCGTCTATTCTGAGTTCGTCATCTTTGTCCGTGGTCACGAACACAAGTTTTATGTGCTTAGTGCTGGGCGATTTTTCCAGTTCTCTCTTCCAGAAAGCAGTCTCCGTTAATCGCTCTCTTAAGCTGGTTTTACACGAAATAATCGCCTTAACAAAGCTTTTTTCAACGATGAGAATGTCAGCATCGGGTAATATTTCACTCCAATTTTTAATAGCCACTTGCTCTTTATAGCTAGAGAGCGCCTCGTCACCCATCACCGCCATAAATTTTCGGTTTAACACGGGATCCTCCGTTAATTTTTGGTTTAGCACTTTGAACACAGCGTATTCATACAGAGACCCTTTGCAAGTTCTCCACGCTTGATCACGGCTTCTCGGTTTGTTGTAAAAGAGTTGCAAAGTGGCTCGTAATTTGTTCTCTGCTAATTCGTCAAAATTTTGAACTGCGTCCAAGTAATTCCCGTTGTATACTTTACTTACTATTTCATCGTATTTGTCTTTGAGAAGTGCTAGCACTTCTTCTTTCGGCTTAAACCCGCGCCTCATCTTTGTTACTCCATTAGCTTCTTTTGGAAGACCATGCCCTCTTTTATTAACCTCTCTTTCGCGATTTCGCAGTATTTCTCATCTATTTCAACACCTATTCCTCTTCTGTTTAGTAGCGCACACGCTATTAGCGTAGTTCCACTACCGAGAAAAGGGTCTAGCACAGTGTCATTCACAAAGCTGAAAAGCTTAATACACCTCCTTGGTAGCTCCAAAGGAAAAGGTGCGGGATGTCCAACTTTTGCCCTATTTTCTCCAGCAAAGCTCCACACACCGTTTGTCCACTCTATGAACTCGTGCCTTGTGATGTCTGACACGCCTACATCACTTGTCTTCTTCCATTTGCTTTTGTAGAGTAGCACTATAACCTCTACTGGAGCTATAACGTATGGAGCACTTGCGCTAAGCCAAGAACCCCACGCAGTCCTTCTTGATATGTTCTGCTCATTCCATATTATTGTGCTAAAATACTTCCAACCAACTCTCTTTGCGATGGACAGCACATCCGCGTAAACGCTTTGAAACCCCTCTTCCCTACGCCCCTTACTCTTGTCTAGTGGTATATTCAAACACATTCTGCCATCGGGCTTTAACAGCTCTAAAGCTTTTTTGAGCCACTTTTCCGTGAATTCGAGGTATTTGTCGTAAGGAATGTTGTCTCTGAAAGATTCGTAGTGTATATCCACATTATAGGGTGGAGAGGTCACTATCAAATCTATCGAGTTAAGAGGTATTAGATCTGTAGTTAGAAAATCATCGTTGATAACAACTATCCTACCATCTTTCGTTGTGAAATATATTCTTTCATCTTTTTCTGATTTTGCGTTGGACACACGATTTTTATCCACACTTACCACCATTTCTTTTAATGATTTTAAAATAACTGTGATACTGCTTTAATCTTGCGCTGAGCATTCTGAGATTCTTCATAACAACCAAGAACAATAGTTTCTAGGTATTATTAAAAGATAGCAGTAAACCGCTTAAAAATACTTTGAGTCCCGTAAACTTTTTCGGTAGAAAACTTTGATATTGTTCAAATCAGTCCGCCTTCTTGAGGTGTTCTGCTTATATCTTACGAAGATGAACCAGTTAAAGTTTCAGCGTTTGCTAAAAGTGTGTGAAGCTTTCTCGCATTACAAAACACTTTTGTCCTCCTTTTCGGCAGAAGAATTTCTCGATCTTGTTTCTCTTACCGAAGGTTTTGTAATAATAATCAACTCCAAAAACTTCAAAAGCCCAGCTTTACCATCCCTGTTTACTACAAATTTTGTGCGCTTTAACGCTTTTTACAACATCGCATCAAACGCGCTCCTTTAGTCACCTTTTTAGCAATTAGCTACCTCGTGTCTCCATTACAACTTTCCACACGTACACTTTATGTTTACCTTAAGCTTCGTTTCATCGACTACAATCTCCTTTCTCTTTGCAAGGTATGTGAGAACTTCATCCAAAAGGAAGACCACGGGCTTCCCAACCGCTTCTATATTCTTCGTCACTTTATCCTTCCCGCCTCCGTCTTTAAAGAACCTCGCAATATTGGGTTGCTTCTCGAAGGGGAGGCTGGGGTCGGCGTTCATCCCGTCGAAAACAACCACTTCGGCATCCGGGACACCCTCAAGCTCCCCATCCCTGAGAATCTCCCTCAACTCTGGCCTTGAGTTGGCCAGCGACCTCTTCTGGAAAAGAAAGTAGAGATAAACCAGTGTGTGGGACTTTCCGCCGCCCATGACGGTGTCAAGGATGTACACTGCATTACCCGAACCCTGGGAAACCCGGCGTAGCACTTGGCGCACAAGCGTCTCAAGGTTTTTCACAAGCTCGGTTCTATCGAAGAACTCAGCGGCGTCAAGCGCGTCCGCTTTGGATAGGTCCACCGCGAACAGCCTATCATCCAGTGCGCCAGTCTGCGCGGCTCTCTCAACGGAGTTTAACGCTTCCGTCCTTCAAAGCATCGCCGAAAGTCTTCACTCTGACCTCACCACCTCGGTGGCTAGCGCGCGCCTCAAAAGCTCGTCGGCGTACGCGGAAAGCGTCTTACCACTTCTCGCGGCGGACGCCTTAAGCTCTCTGTGCACGTCTTCCGACACGCGGATGACTTTGCGCATGGTTGTAACAAATGTCACAAAATATATAACATTTGCGTGGAAGTTTACAACACCGATCGGTCTCACATGATACGAGACGCGTTCTCGCAAAGTGAGAGATAAGAAGTTCTGCGCATTAAATGAGTTGAGCTATATGAAAAGCGTAGTGTTGCTTTTCCTTATCGTGGTGGCCCTCGTGCTTTTCGGCGTAATCCTGTGGCCGTTAGCGCAGTACTTCCACTTTCTTGCAATGTCAATCGTCCAGATTGTTTTAGGCTTGGCGTCAATGGTGCTTGGAGTCGTGCTTGTGCTACGCAAGTGAGTTTTTAAGTGTGAAAAGGGGGTGCTGGTATGGAAAAAGCCTTGGGAAAAAAGAAGCCGCTTGCCAAAGAGTGGATTCTGTTCTTCATTTGGAAGAAAGGAGGGTGGAAGGGAAGCATTTCGGAGCTCAGCCGCGCGCTCGGCTACTCAAGCGACTCGTACACCAACACCAAAGTGAGCGAGCTTGTGAGAGAAGGGTGTCTTCGGGTTGAAGAAGGAAAGGTTTACAAAGTAACAGCAAAAGGGCTCTGGAGAATACGGGCGTTCACAGCCGCCCTTTACGGTCCGTTAGTCCTAGCCCTTTTCGCCTTGATTCCAAAGGTTGGGCTATTGAGCTACTGCTATTTCGTGTAATCATTTCTCCTCTTAGTCTTTCGCTTACAGCTGTTCTTATCTTTTCGTTTTCGCTCTGGATTTTCCGTTCTGTCGGTCGAATTATTGAAAGCTTCCTTTCTCGAGACGAATCCTTGGAAACTTCGGAGGGTTAAATTGCGGTGCGCTCTTTGGTTTTGGATGCGCTTCCCCTCTTTTCAACCTTTTTGATTTATTTACCAGCGGTGTTTGCACCCTCGGTGTTTCACCCGCATGGCTCCCAAGTTTGTGCAGAATTTCATCTCTGCGCATCTTGGAGCACGCCTTGGGGGATTATCACAGCGAACTTTGTGTGGGATGGTTACCTCAACAATTTGGCACCACAGTTTGCTTACTTTGTGATAATCTTTATTTGCTGTGCTACCCTACCAAGAATCGGCAACTACCGTAAAAAGGCGTACGTTCGTTCTGCTTTGCTCATCTGGTTTTCTTCTCTCCTATCTATTTCAGTTTACGTGGTCGTTTCAGAATCTAAAGGCGGAGAGACCTACGGGTACTCGGCCGTGGGTTACGGGACAGCGGGTACAGCCACAGGGCTTGCGCTTTTATTTGCCTTACGCGAACTACTAGCAAAACAGAAAAATAGAGGTTTTGGCTTCCTTTTTCTGTTTATCGTTTGTTTGGCTCCTCTTTTCGTCTTAGGTCCCCACATTTTCTTTGGCATTAGCTACAAAACAAATTATTTCGTTCACATTTACTCCTTTCTTCTTTCTCTTTTCGGCTCATACTATATTTCGAAAGATTTGCGGCTCAAATAAAGTAGCACCAAGGAAACCAAAAAGAGCAAAGTAAGCACCTCGTTGGTAAAGCTCGGTGTCGCATTGAGCAAATACGACACAATTCTAAAGCTAAACAGAACACCTAAGGCTAGCGGTAGAGGTATCGCTAGAAGAACAAAACTTTTGAGCTTTAAAGCGTCGAATATAAGCGTGCATAACACTACAACTGGATACACCACAAAACATAACAAAAGCAAAACCGCTTGAGCTCGCACCTCCCATTGTCGCCGCATAGTTAATTGGGTCGCACGGCATGTGGTTCTGCTACTACACAGCGACAAAGTGATAGTAAGCTTAACTCTTAACCTCCCATAACACGAGACTAAAAAGAGAGATGCGTGTACATCTTTTTGTGAGTTAATTTTTGAAGAACGTAAGATATCAGCGGTAGGTTTTACGGTGTATCACCAAATTTCGTGGCACCCATCACTTAAGGCTTACCCAGAGAGTAAGCCTTCTTACTCGTTTTCCGCGAAAAGCTGCTTGAGCATCCTTAATATGGACTCGTCCCCAGCAAGGAGCTTTCCGCTGAGAATTTCTCGAACAATCCTTCTTCTTTCTTTTGCCATTTTTAAAAGTTCGTCCTGCGTGTACACGAACAAATCCAAGTCAATTTTCAAATTCTTCACACAAACTTCGTCAAGAAAGTCGAGCGCTCTTTCGATCGGCCTTTTTGTGGTCTGTGCCACAATCACAAGATCCGCATCTGAAAAGGCTGTGTAGTCGCCGCGTGCGAGCGAACCAATTAGGATCACAGTGAGTGCGCCCTTGCCCAAAAATTTTTGCGCGCACTCCTTGAGTTTGCTCAAAACTTCATCGTAGTTTATCTTGAATAGCTTTGTGGCAGAACTCAACCACTTTTCTTGCACAGCTTATCGCCCTTTTCGCATCACTTTCAGTAAAGTATTCGGCAGGAATACCTTCACTATACGAATTAGGATATCTTGTTGGAATATAAAACTTATCAAGCTCTTTTGCGCAGTCTAACAGTTCAGAGCCATACTCCAACGACTGAACCATTTTTAAAACAGAATGCCCCCAAACCTCGACCCCCATTGCCTGGAAAAGCGCTTTTAACGCTTTTTCGGCGGCTTGCTGAGACGCGAAGCACGCCCATTCATAGTCTCCCATTTCAACAGATTTTTCTGCGTGCTTTAAGTCCCTTAGTGCTTGGTTCAACCAATCAGTTGCGCGTGAGACCACTTTTTTATTAATGCGCACCTTCTTAAAATACTATTGGCGTAATCGTTAATATTGCAAAGCGTGTTTTGTTCAACGCTTTTTAAGTTTCAGAGGCTAAGACTCAAAACTGAGCGTAAACCAATGGACGAAGTCAAAAAACTTTAGAGCATGGTTGAGTGATCACAACGCGGTTGATTAATTGTGGGGTGGCAAATGGTTCACGATGTACACTCGTATAAACCAGTTTGGCTCAGTGCCTCAGAACTACACAAAACTTGGGCTTATTACTGAAGAGTGTTTGGGTGAACGAGTGATCCTTACAGGGAGTCTGGCTATGGTGAACTTGTGGTTTGATTCCAAAAACCACGTGTACTGTTCGATTCGAAAAACTCATGCTAAAAAAGCTCTACAAAAAACTTTGAACCTCTTAGATGTGGTAATGGTTACACACGCGACACGCTTACTCTCCTCAACTCTGCTAAACCCATTAAGTTCACTAGCTCTAAACGCTTATGCTTATGTACCTCATTTTGCCCGTGTACGCGCTGAATTTTTCGAGCACCTCGAAAAAGCTGTGCTAGGAGTTGAAGCACCTATCACAACGCTACTTGCGACATGTCGCCAGATTTCTGAAAAAGTTTCACGCTTAACGAAACAAAAAGCTACGCTCAAACTGTTTCACTTGTACGCGTTAACAAGGAAATTGCTCGCCGAAGGCTTACTGAAAAGCGTTTCGCCCTCTACTTATATCAATAGGAAGAGATTTTCCGAAGCGCTGTCTGAACTATTACAAACTTTTTAATCGCCGAGCTTGAGTTTTCTCCAAACCCCGTCGGATTTGAATCGGGTCATCTCAGCCTTTTTGGTTCGGCTTCATAAGGCGTAGTAGTTCGCTTATAAGGGTAAAGTAGCTTTAAGAGGCACTAAGGTTGTCGCCTAATTCTACTACTGTGTGCCCCCATAGCGAAGTTAACGATTTGATACTTAAAGTGGAAAACACTTGTGTAGTACACAATGAACTTCAAAAAGAGTGTAGCACGATGGGCGTCCTTTTGAACTGGTTTTCTGTAGAGTATCTAGCGCTTTTCAGATTACACCATTTAGTGAAAGGCCAGCCAGAACTGCTTCATCAACTAAACTATACTCTTTCGTGCTTGAGCCAAAAGAGCTCTTACACTACACTGTGATAAGGCGAAGCTGTAAGGGTTGTCGCAGTCCAAAAAAGATGTCTTGCCTTTGTTGAGGGCAGGTTAATCATTTTTCACCCAAAGCGGATGTGAACACGCAAAGAAACGCGCTGTGTTTACTGGGTGGAAGACTCGGATTCAATTCAAAAGTTGAGGCGCAGTTCGAGTGGGGTGGGATAGACTGAGTGCGGAAGGCGAAGAAATCAGTCATGCGTTCGAGGTTGTTGTGACTGGTAGCATTAAGGAGGCGCTCTATAGGCTTGGAAAGCTTCCGACGAATGTCGAAAAATTCATCGTGGTGGACGTGTTTGATGACAAAGGAATTTGGCAAAGCGTCAAACTGCTACACGCCGAGTGGATTCTCGGCGCCGCAGGAAGTGTTGATCTTACCTATAACATGAGACAGCAATGAATCGATCACTAAAATTGAATAAAGTCGTGATGGCTTTTCGATGCTTTATACTAGCGATTGCATAATTCAAACGCACAAGCTTTTTTATTTGAAGGGTAAATGTCCCACTAAAAAATTGTTCGTGGCAATGCTCGGAAATATACGCTCAAGTGGTCTTAATCTAAAACAAAAAATTTGAAAGCCCTTCTTACAAGTGACTTAAGCCAGAAGATTTACTTTCACTTCCAAGTGGAGTAGCGCGTAAATCACAAGTGGGAATCATTTAACCGCTTAAGAGCACGGAAGATGGCTAAAAACGAGGGTATTACGCCGACATTAAACCTAAGCGCCTTCACTGTGTTGTTACCAGCAAACCACTGTTTCTATATTTCGAACACCCATAGAAATGGTGTTCAGATAAACACTACACCCAGCTCTCACTAGCGCGTTATCTAACTATCGTTTCGCCTGAACTTTCGAAACCAAGTGGCAAAAATTTCAATTATCTTTCGAATATCTATTAGATATCCTTAAAAATTTCTCTTTGGTTTAGTGTTTTTGAATTGGTCAAAATTAAGGTCAAAGCTATTAAAGTGGGCAACTCGGTGCGTGTTGCAATTCCTGTTGACGTGCTCAGAGTAGCTGGCATCAAAGTCGGAGATAATTTACTTGTAGACTACGATGAGAAACTCAGAAAAATAACCATAGAAAAAGCGCCAGAGGATGCGTAGAGTTGACTTCAAGAAAAACTCTAAAAAGAGTGTTCGACTATCCGCTTATCGTGGAAAAAGAAAGAAAGCTCACGGAGTTTCTTGGTTTAAAAGAAGATTCGATTGACTGGACTGGTATTCAAGAAGACACACGATACTTTACTCATGGGCTACACCCTTATCCTGCTAGGATGCCACCGCACATTTCAAGAAGGCTTATTCGCATGTACTCGAAGAACCAAGAAGACTTGGTTCTTGACCCTTTTTGTGGTTCGGGCGGCGTACTCGTAGAGGCTATGCTTTACGATAGGATGGCGATTGGCGTTGACCTTAATCCGCTTGCCGTTCTAATCGCAAAAGTCAAGACCACGCCTTTAAACCCCGAAACCTTGTACAAAGTCAAATACAAACTACTTGAAGGAGCCGCTCAAAGACTCAAGTCTTCGAACTACGAAGTTCCGAACATAAAAAACCTCGACTACTGGTTTAAACCCGAGGCTGTGGCAGGGCTTGCGGCAATAAAGGAAGAGCTTGAAGAATTGAGTCTTATGGAAGAAGTCGCAGATTTCTTTCGAGTGTGCTTTTCACTCACTGTAAGAGAGACAAGTAATTTGAGAAAAGGAGAATTCAAGCTTTACAGAAGAAGTGTTGCAGAGCTTGAAAAGTTTAAGCCCGACCCTTTAAAAACCTTTAGCGAAATCGTTTCTGAAAACATTCAACGAATGGCCGACTTTTACTTTGAAATGCTCAAACACCCGAAAGGAAAAGCACGAGTTTTCAAAGGAGACACCAGAAATCTGCTTGAGCTAGGCGTGGTCGACAAAGGAAGCGTTGATTTGGTTGTAACGTCTCCGCCTTATGGTGATTCTCATACAACGGTGGCGTACGGCCAGTTCAGCCGCTTTTCGCTTCTTTGGCTTGGGTTTCCAGAACAAGAAGCTTATTCTGTGGACAGCAAAAGCCTTGGAGGGCGTGTTTTAAAAAAAGAGAAAAACTTGGGCTCGGCAACGCTCGATTTAGTGCTTTCAAAGATAGACCAAGTTGACCAAAGTAGGGCTAAGGAAGTTTACTCTTACTTCTATGATGCCGACGTTTCTTTGGAACAAGTGGCCAAATCACTTCGTGAAGGCGCCTACTGCTGTTATGTGATAGCTAATAGAACTGTGCGCAGGGTAAAAGTGCCAACAGACCAAATCTTTGTTGAGCTTGCGCAAAAGTATGGGCTAAAACATGTGGTCACGTTTAGGAGAGAGATACCAAACAAGTATATTCCGCACGTAAACGCCCCAGAGAATGTGCGCGGTTTTAAAGGAGAAACAATGACAAAAGAAAGCATCGTAGTGTGGAAAGCATGATGGTGTCCGGATAAGACTTCATTCGTGTCACCTCCACTCAATGTAGTAGTGCACGAATAGTTCTAGGAAGTCGAGAAGAGGTGTGAAGAGTGTTTTCTTTGGGTGTTGTTGTAGAAAACCCTTGTTCTAGAGGCGCCCAAAGACTCAACAGAGCAACCCAATTGGTGAACTTAAACTCTGCTCACAGCCTCACGCTACCATGGTCCCCGATCCGT
>Ga0208559_100023_pt1 | contig 55416 bp, 79 predicted proteins | sample BED_Mat_host_6_1_FD_187138 | JGI IMG/M metagenome (GOLD analysis project Ga0208559, IMG submission 187138) | Extremophilic microbial mat communities from Yellowstone National Park, USA - BED_Mat_host_6_15 (SPAdes) (version 2) | ecosystem: Environmental > Aquatic > Thermal springs > Hot (42-90C) >...
CTGGAAAAGATAAGAAATAGAAATAATATATGAAAAATGATAAAAATTAAGCATAAAAAAATACAAATTTAGAAAATTAAGATAAAAATTAAAAAGAGAAAAGAGAAAAAACTTTAAGTTAGAATTAAATTAACTAGGCTCGGCATAAAAATCTATTTTATTTGCCTGAAGCAGTTGTTCGATTTTTTTCCTGGTTTGTTCCACTTCTTGGAGGAGTTGTTGTAGTACTTCAATTATTTGATTTAAATCTACTTGACTTTCTTCCATTTTTCACACCTCTGAGAGTACTTTTGTAAAAAGGGGTATATAAATTTTTCTTCAAAAAACTAGTAATGGAGATTTAAACTTTTGAATTTTGTGCAAAGTAAAGAAATTGAAAAAATTTGGGAGGTCTGATATAAATTGAATTTTAATATAGATTGAAATAAAAAATGTGTAATATCGAGCAAAAAGGTTTTAAAGTATTTTAGAAAAAGAAATAAATCATGTTGTACAAAGTTGAAAAAATTGAGATAATTGGAGATAAAGTTTTTTGTACGATTCATAATAAATATGAAAGATTCAATAGTATCCCAATTGAAAATTTAAAGTTAGCAAGAAAAAATAAAAAATTATATGCGAAATTGAAAGTTTGATAAAGAGAACGAGCAGCAAGAAAAAGAAAAAAGAAAAGAAATAATATTACGAAAATGAGAAAAATTAAAGATAAAAATAAAAATTTAGAAAATTAAGATTTTAAAAAATTTAGAAAAAGAAAAATAAAAAAAGAGAAATGAATTTAATCAAAAATGTCATCTGAATTATCTGTTTCTGTTGATGTTAATGTTAAAGGTTGATAAGATAATATCTTCCCTTTTGATGTTGATTTCTCTACAACTTGACACCAGTCCGAGGTACACGAAGTAATCATATACCTTAAACTGCTTCCGCCCCAGCGTGGGGCTTCTATTGCAACACTTGTTGTTTTTTGCCCATCTGTAATAACCACGTATATCCTACTTCTAATTAACAACAATTTGAATTTAAGATGTTTAGTATATACAAGCTTGTTAAATGTCGTTATATCTAATGTCTTGCTTTTCATTAATTGTTCTTCAATTTTTCTTATATTCTCTTCAATTTCATCATACTTATTTAAATTTGTCTGAATTTCTTCTTTTTTGTTTATCTTAATTATTTGTTTAGGTTGTTCTTCCATAGATTGGTTTGTTTTGACTTGAGGGTTTGGACTTGGAGATTGAGTTAAAAAAATCTCCATACCTTGATTTGGTTTGGGATTTGTTTGGTTTGGATTTGTTTGGACTTTCATTTTTCACACCTCTGCTTTTACTTTCTCATTCCCCCTTTATAAAGTTTTCTTTCTAAAGTTAGTATTGAAGGTTTAAACTTTTGAATTTTGTGCAAATGAGAGAAATTCAATTTATAGATTATGAACCTCATAAAACTAAAATTTCGCTCAGAAGGAGAAAACTGAAAAACTGCAGAGCTGCAATAGGAAAAAATTGTAAGAAATAATATTACGAATGTGGGAAAAAAGGAGATAATTTTAGCTTAAAAAACTAATAGGAATAAAATTACGAAGATGAGAAAAATTAAAGAGAAAAACAAATAAATTAAGAAAAAATAAGAAAAAGAGAAAATTAAAGAAAAAAGGAAAGAAAGAAAAAAGGATTAAATTGAAAGAGTTATCTTAATCCCACTGATTATCTTCTTCTTTTTTAACTTTCGTGAAACTTCTTCCGAAACGACTTCTCTCTCAAATAGTTCTATATTGTCTATATTAACGCTTTTTCCTACTCTATTTAAGTCTTTTCTTATCAACATCGTTACATCAATCGCAATAGGAATGGCGTATCCTAAAGCAGTTATTATTATCTTTCTCTTTCCTCCTAAAAGTAGGTTTTCAAGCCTTGCCGCTACGGCAGAGCTTTTCATTGTTGTCTTTACTACAAATTCGTCGTTTTGTAGTGTATTAATTGTTTTATTATCTACATTTTGATTTTGCTGTTTTTGTAATTGTTGTAGTTGTTGTTGTAGATATTCAATTTGCTTTTGTAGCTCCAATATATTTATATTTTGGGATTGAGGCTGGGGATTATTTACATTATTTTGGTTTTGGGGATTTGTTTTTTGACTTGAAGACTGATTTACTTTCACATTCATTTTTCACACCTCTGAGAGTACTTTTGTTTTGGGGGTATATAAATTTTTCTTTCTAAAGTTAGTAATGTGTACTTATACTTTTGAATTCTTTAAAAGTGAGAGAAATTGAAAAAATTGCAGAGCTGCATGAGAAAAAATTGAATGAAATAATTTTACGAGAGTGAGAAAAATAATGAAGAGAAAGGAGAAAAGAAAAAAGAAGAAAGGAAAGAAATAATAAATGGAAAATGAGAAAAATAGAAGATAAAAAACAACACGACTTAACGCGACACGTCGTTAACGTACGTTGTCATTAACACGTCTTTTTAAGTAATTTATAACGTTGTTTATGGCACCGTCGTGGCTGTCATTAACGTTGATTAAAAACGTTAAGAAGCGTTGTATAATGTAATTAGCTGCGTTGTATAACTCATCGTTGTCGTTCACGTCGTTCAGGTTAACGTTATTCAGATCGTTTATTAAGCTTCGTAGTTGTTCTAGTAGTTGTTTGTCGTAGTCGTTCTGCTCATTGTCGTTTTGTTGTTCAATAGCGTTGTTATTCTGTTGTTCATCGTTATTGTCTTCATTAACGTCGTTCTGTTCATCGTAGTTAGTAACGTTGTTTTGCATAACGTTGTTAACGTTTGTAGTAACGTTGTTCAACATAATGCGTCTCTTCTTAACGTTGTTTTTATAGTAGTCGTCCAGGTCAAACGTCATTAATTCCTTTAAAACGTTGTTCATGTCAGCGTAAGCTTTTAACGTTTTTACGACATACTTTAAAACGTCGATATCGCGTTTAGTCGTTATTTGCGTTAGGAAATCTTCTAGACGTTGTTCAGGATATAATACTAACGTCTTTGTACCGTTCTTAAAGTCGTAATTAACGATTATTATTGCGTTGTCTTTTAGTTGTTTAATCTTTATCTTAACGTTTTTAGCTATGTCGTTATTATCTACGTTTTTGCTGCGTTGTTTAGAGCGTATATTTACGTCTTTTAGTAGTTCATTGAACCAGTCGTCATTAGTACTCATCGTTTCTCACCTCGTACAGATATTTTTATGTTGTTTATTACTAACGTCCTGTTGTCGTTGTTGTTACGTTTATTAACGTTATTAGACGTAGCGTTGTTCTCGTCGTCTTTATAATGATCCTCATCGTTTTTATTACGTTTTTGAACGAGTTTATTAAATAGTTCTTCAGCGTACTTAGCGTCGTAACCGTGATACCAAAACGTCAGTTCAACAGACGTTACTTTAGTACCGTTCATATAACGTTCTTTTTCGCGTTGTTCAGCGACTCCGATGCGTTGTTGATTGCAACACGTACATTTAAGTAATACTACGTTATTAACGTTACTAATAACGTTCCAGACGTGAGTTTTAACATTTAATACTTTAAAACGTTTAGTCATCGTTTCTCATCTCGTTGTAGTTAGAAGCGTATATTAACGTAAAGTGTCTAAAGTACATCGTAGACGTAGATGAGTCGTAATAACCAACGTCGTAATGGTAGTTGTTTAACAATAACGTGATTTGTTGTAAATAATACGGTGGTAAGTTAGTGCATATTGCAATCATATCGTAATTTAGTTGTTGTATAACGTTCTGTTCAAGATGACGTAGTAATTTTTGTAAGTAAGCGTAAGTTAGACGTCCATGGATGTGTAGTATCGCTACTTTGTTATTAACGTTTTCAACAAAGACGTTAATTGGTAAGTCGTTGTTATGCTGCTGCGTTATTTTACGAGAAACGTTGCTAGAAGATAACGTAGTTATAGTAACGTTGTTAATTTTTATAACGTTACTCATCGTTCTCACCTAGTTTTTTCAGGTCGTTATTATCAAACGTTATTGATAAGTCGTATATTTTCTCGTGCTTATCTTTCGTCATTACTGTTACGTTAATCGTTAATTCGTCATTGCGTAGTTCAAACTCGTTTATTATATAGTCGTATTTCTTACCGTATATTAACGTCGTCTTTCTGACGTTGTTTAATACGTCTACTACGTTTGTTGTATTATCGTTTTTCAAAGAGTTAAATATATCGTTTGCTATGTCGTTTAGTTCAGCGTCTTTATCGTTGTTGTTCAAAGCGTTGTTTAATAGTTGTCTTTCATCGTCGTTGTCAAACGTTATTGTTAATTCGTCGAATTTGAAGTTGTTATACGTCATTGGAATAACGTTCATTACGTTGTTAGCAATAGACGTTATTTTGAAAACGTAATATCTTCCAAATATAACGTTGTTAATGATCTTACGTTGCTGTAAAGCGTCTTTCAAGTCGTTTATTAACAAGCCGTTCTCTAAGTCGTTGTTAAATTTACGTAGTAGATCTAACGTTTTCGGAACGTGATTAGAAGTCGTAGTTACAGAAACGTCTTTAACGTTTACGTTGTTAGAAGAAGACGTTTTTATAGAAACGTTGTTTAATGAAATAGAAGACGTTGGGTAAGGTTGGGGCTGTCTAAGTCCCAACCATTCCCTTATCTCGGGGGACATTGCAAAAAAGTCCCCCAATGTCATCCCGCCCGCGATGGGGCGGGATCTTTTACTTTTGGATTTGTTTCCTCCTTTCATTTTTTCCACCTGGGAAATTTATGCAAAAGGGGGTATATAAGCTTTTCTTGTAAATTTTAATTTCTTTCACTTGAGAGAAATTCAGAAGACTGAAAAAATTTCGTACAGTTGAGACGCGTTGACGTTGAGAAAAAGAAGGAGAAAGTACGAAATGCTAGTATATAGCAAAAGTACGAACTAAGAACTATACAGTACGTTTTTTACATAACGTAATTTTCTAACGATTCTCTCGTTCTTCACTGAAATCTTCTATGTCGTGCTTATCGTACCAGAAGCGTTGTTTATAAACGTTCTTAGCGAATTCTTTTAACACAGTTATCATCTCTTCGTCGTCAAACGTCCTTCCGAAGAATCCCTTAAAGTCGTCTTCGTAATAAGGTTGAAAGTCTTTACAATTATCGTGACTGTCTACTTTTACACAGCGTCCTACCCAGTCGTGGTGTGAAAAGTATTTGTAACGCGTTTCTGGACATATCCAGTAAACGCGGTTAGTCCACGACAGTTCGATAGGCGTGTTTGCACCGTCAAAGTCTCCAATATAAACGACTGGTAATGACGACTTTATTATTTGTTGTATAGCGTCTTCATGGCTAATTTCTTCAAAGCGTTTAGTCTTATCGTTATAATACGACACGATGTAGCCGTTTGGTGCAACGTATATTATTACGTCTTTTCTCTTCAAAGCAGCTTTAAAGAACGTGTCTAATTCGTCTATCAACCACGTCATTGAACCACTGTTGTCGAGTATTAAAAAGACTTGCGACCTCGTCCTAAAGTAGTAGTAAGCGTTGATGGGTTTTCTCTCGTATTGTCTCATCATGAGTTTTTTAACGTTTAGTACTAACGTTGGGCCAGGTAGTAACGTTGGCTGTTTTTCTTCGTCGCTTAAGTACTCTACGAGTCTGTAAAACGTTAAGTATAATTGTCTTTTAATGCTGTGTTTTTCGTTTATCTTAAACGCTTGTTGTGTGTTATATTGCGTCGTGTCTTCTTGATCTTCATCATCTTCGTAGTAATCGTCTTGTTCTTCATCATAATCATGTTCTTGTTCTTCGACTTCTTGCTCTTGATAATCGTCACTTACAGAATTGTCTAAAGTTTGTTCTTCTGTTTCATCGTTCTGATTAGTTTCGTTTTGTGATTCGCCGTTGTCTTGTTGATCGTTTTGTTCTGAATTGTTATTCTGTTGATTAGTCTCTGTTTTGTTTTGTTGTTCAGTCTGTTGATTTTCGTTAGTTTGTTGTTGTTCTGACTGTTGTTGATTAGTTTCGTTTTGCTGGTCGTTATTATTTTGTAATTCGTTTTGTTGTTGATTAGTTTGTGACTGATTGTTTTGTTGACTTTCGTTAGTTTGTTGAGTGTTGTTTTGTTGATGTTCAGTAGTCTGTTGATTTTGTCCTGAATCGTTATTATTTTGTGACTGATTGTTTTGTTGATGTTCAGTTTGTTTATCGTTTTGCTGATTTTCGTTATTACTTTGAGATTCGTTTTGTTGCTCTGATTGTTGATTTTTGGTGTTTTGTTGTTCAGTTTGTTTATCGTCAGGTTGAGAAGAAGCGTTTTGATTTTGTTGTTGTGTTTCGTTATTCTGCTGATTTTCGTTTTGCTGATCGTTTTGTTGTTGTTCTGACTGTGTCTGATTTTCGTTTTGTTGTTGTGCAAAGCGTTGATCTTCCATACTTTGCGTTATTTCGTCGCCGCCGTGAACGTCTTCAGACGTTTTTGTCGTAGGTTCTACTACGTCTTTTTCTTCGTGTTCAGGATGAAACTCGTTGTGTAAAATTCGTGGTTTAATTACTTTAATGACCATTTTTGATCAACTCGTTGCACATGTTGTTAGCGTAATTCTTAAGTTCTTCTGCCATTTTATAAAGCATTTTTATACCGTCTATTAAGTCGTATTCTCCAACGTAATTATTTACGATTTTATATATGTCATTAGTTATGATAAAGCTTTCTTCTTCCTTTTTGTTAGTAACATATCTTGTAACGTCTAAATAATTAAACCTAAATTCTACGTAATTATAATGAGCATCAGTCGAAACGTTGATTTTTGTCTCACACTCGCCTTTACCTTGTTTAATCGTCGCCGTAGATTCGTAGCCTTTTGCGACGTTTATTTTAGCACGTAGATTAACCGTCCCTTTAGTGTCGTTTATGAAGTCAATTAACGTTTTATAGTCGTTACTATTAAAGTAGTCTCCTCTTATTATTTCGTCTTTGCTATACTTAACGTTATCGAGTAGTGATACAAGAAAGTTTTGTAATTGATACTTTCTCAGCAGTCTTTCGATGAAGTTTATTTGTCGTCTTTGTTCGTCGCTGCTTAAGTTTTGTTTATTAACGTAAATTTTCGCTTTATATAAACGTCCTTTGACATTGTCTAGACGTAGAACAAAGCGAGTAACGTCTTGTTTTTTATCAACAGTGACAATCACGTCTTTAGTATAGTATGTAAATCGTAGATCAGCGTACTCGCTTTTTATAAGACCAATAACGTCTTTAGGATCACGTAAATAAACGTAATCTTCAACGTACGCTTCAAAGTTCATTTTATAATAAATGTCATCTAATTCGTTTAGCGTTAACGGCTCATTAGACGTTAACCTTAACGTGTCATCAAGTACGACTTTAAATTTTCCTAAAACGTCTGGTCTATCCGTTGGTTCAGGTTTAAACGTTTTGATTACTTCGCTGTATTCGTTAAACGTATTCGTGTCTATCGCTGCGTTAAACGTACTTTCGATCTCGTCATTAACCTTATCTACGTTGTTTACCGTTTGAACGATTTTATTAACAGGTAGTTTTATTTTAGTTAATAGTTGTTGTACTGTTGTTTCTTGCTGTTGTTGTTGTGTCGTTTGTTGCGGTGGTGATGTTACGTTATTGACTGTTTTTACTATCGTTTCTACAACGTTGGGTAAATACGTCTCTTTTTGTTGTATTTGGCTTACGTTAAGTCGTTCCAACGACACGTTTAGTTTATATAAGTCTTCAACGTTCTTTACTACAAACGAAAGTAATAGTTGATTAAAGTCAACGTCTGGCATAACCGTCATTGCGTAACCCAACTGTATAAGTTCTTGAATCGTTATCGGCTTAGTTAATTCCGTAGTTAAACCAGCGATATATATAGTCGTTAACGTCTTAATAATTTTATCGTCATCAAAGTGTCTTCTTAAGAGTTTTTCAACGTCTTTAGGATCGGGTAGTTTAAAGTCGATAGTTATTACACGTCTTAAAAGTGGTTCAGAAAACTCTCTGTTGTCATTTGACGTTATGAAAACGATTAAGTTGTTTTTATCACCGACGATAACGTCTTCTTTATCGTCAATTCTAAACGAAACTCTAGCGTTTTGTAAATAGTCGAGTAATAAAGCGTCTGCTGAAGGTCTCGTTTTATCGAATTCGTCTATTGTGAGTACCGTGATTTTTTCGCGTGATTTTATTAACGCGTCAGGTAATGGGCCGTATTGTATACGTACTCCTGATCTCGTTTGTTCTGACGGAATGTATTTGTATATTAATTCGTCTTCAGTCGTGTTTAAAGTAGTTTGAATAAAGACGTAGTGAGCGTTAAAGGAATCGGCTACAATTTGCGTAATCATAGTTTTTCCAGCCCCTGGAGGGCCACGTAGTAAAAATGCTGGTAACGTTTTTGAACGTCTTGCAGCGTTAATACCTACGTAAATTAACTTAATAATATCGTCTTCTCCGACTACGTACTGAGAAACGTAGTTTTTGAAAGACTCAAACGTAAACTCACTCATTCGTTATCACCTTTGTTTATAACGTGGTTGAAACACGAAAACGTGGTTATTTTTGCGTTTTTTGAGAATAGGATTTGTTTGCCCTTCATACTCTCACCTGAGAGAAAAAATAGGGGGAAGGGGGTTTAAAAAGTTTTCGCTTGAACGACACAATTAAACGTATCCAATATCCACCAGATAAGTTGATATTAACATTATTATCGTATTTAATATTGCGTTCGGTCTTTCTTTAAGTATTTTAACTATGTCGTTATACATGAGAAGACTATTAAAATCGACAAGAGGGATATTACCTTTTATTAACAACGTACGATCGTTTTTGTTTAGTATTTTGAACGTCATTTTTTCATCAATCTCGTATTCCTTAATAATAACGTCAACATGTATTTTTTCTATCGTTATTTCAATTCCATCATCACTTATCTTTATGTCGTGTTTATACGTCATCCTAGCCGTGTATAATAAATGCAAATATGGGTGGGCGTTAAAAATGTGATATATAAATACAAGATAACGTATATATGTTGGGTGTCTAAGTACGAACTGTTTAAATTCGTCGAAGTCGTTGAAGCCTAACGCATCCACTTGTATAACGTATTCATCAACGAATATTTCGTTATAGCCTGTACCAGCGTGCTTCATCATATAGTCAAGCGTGATTATTGGGAACACGTCAAACCGTATCTCATAAATGTCATAAATTTCGGTAAGTGCGATAACCTCGTTATTAAAGTTAAAGAGTAGTGGTTCATTAGCCGTAGTTTTAAACGTTAGTTTTAACTTATCGTTATTGTCTTCAACGTTTATTAGCTCCGTTTTAAACGTTATATTGTTGTCTGAACTATTTGTCTTCTTCATTTTTTCACCACATCTTGTTTTGTTGAGCATATTAGTCCTTCATACGGACTAAGTATGGGTGCGTTAATTAAGTCTTTTAAGTGCAAATAATCATCAACGTCGATTTTTACATGCCTTATCGTAAATTCGCAGTACTTACCACGTAACAATTCAAACGTATCGTGCCACGTGTCATTATCGCCGTCAGTATGAATAATTACAGCGTCTCCAGCGTAGAATTTGAGTAACGCTAATAACGTTGTAACCGATATATCGTAGTCTCCCAAATTCGTCTTTACGAATCCTAACTTTGCGTTGGTTTTTATGAAGTTTTTGCGTATAAAGTCTTCTATTTTTTTGTAGTAGTTGTAGTCCATAAGGGGGTAAATTTGAAAGCGTTTAGCTTCATTAACAATACATGGTAGATCGTATTTTGCTAAATGTACTTCTACGTCGTCTAAATAACGTAACTCAAACGTTTCTCCTTCGTTGTTTAATGAGGATATAGTTACATCGTTACCGTTTATGTCTATATCCGCGACGTCTCTAAAATAGTCAATGTATTTTCTATATTCGTTTATGACAGTAGATACTACGTTATTGAACTCGTTTTCGTTGAGTATGTACCAGTAATGTGAATATCCCATTGTTACCACCTACATAGAGTCTCGTATTACAAAGGTTGAAAAGATAACGTCTCCAAAAACGTCGATAACAAGTTTAACGCCTTTTCTGTTGACGTATTGAAGGACGTCTTTGCTAAGTTTAGTTTCTCCGTGAGCTATGAGTTTATCGTTGTTAAGTTCGTATTTCGTTAATTCAAAACGAGTTGTGGTTAAAATCGTCTTTCTAGGTTGTATTGAGAAAATGCTGTTAGTCTTTATTAGCGAAATGTTTCCATATATTGAAGCGTCGAGTAACGTAGTCGTTTTATCTACTTTCTCTGGTAGCGTTATTTCCATGTGAAGTGTGAGTTTATCGTTGTTAAGTTCGTAACCCAAAACTTTCACGTCTTTAGCTGCTATCATCATCGTCATCAACCTCCTCTAGTAACGTCTTTATTGCTTTTTCTGCGTTGTCAAAGTCGTGGTTCTTCAGGGCGTTTATTACTTCATCACGCGTTTGTTGAAGTAACGTCTTTATTTTATCGTCAGTTGTTAACCTTATTAAGTCGTCAAACCCATTTTTAATAGCGTTGATAAGTTCTTCGTCAACAGTACGTCCTAAAGTGTAGTAGCCATGTTTTAACGTCTTTATTATGTTAGACGTTTGTAAAAAGAAACCGTAAAACGTTATGAAATACGTTACTTCTTTTGTCGCGTCCATAACGTTTTTAGGAACGTCTGGTGGAATTTCGTTGTTAGTCTGCAGAATCTCGTTGTTAGTTTTATGTTTAAAAAACGAAAAGAATTTAATAATTTTTTCCCTCATTTTTTCACCCCGAAAATCATGCTTGTGTTAAATAGTCTAATATCGTTTCACAAATTTCGTTGTCTACGTCTTTTTCGTCATTGAGAGACCACCATGCTCCCTGTAATTTACACGCTCCTCTACTGTAAACTAAACGTATGTTAGGCCCTCCGAAATTTATACCGATGTCGAAGCCTATTGGTTCTTTACTTGGTAAATCGATGTAAAGTTGTACGTCAATAGCGTTATCTATGACGTCTTGTAAGTCGTCCTTAAGGTCTTGTGCTATACCATCCATATGTTTTTCTAGTTCTGTGCGTATGTCTGCCATACTTATCATCGTGTCTAACATTTTATCGTCACCCTCACTCATTATCGTTCACCATCATTAACCGCATAGCGGGTGTTGTTACACCGCTAGGTGGTTGTGCGTATGGTATCCAGTAGTATATTCCGTCATTATCAAAATCGACTATTGCGTTTTCCAATAACGTTCTTCCAGATTTCAGAAACGAATAACGTGGTAAAGACGCAGAGAAAATAATACGCCAACCGTCGTCTACGTATTCGAGTGGATAGAGATTTTTCTTTATCCTCGTTTTTGATTTATTTACGTTGTTTATTAATTTTAGAATTTTTATTTTTATTTTTTCTTCTTGACTCATTTTTTCCACCTGGGGCTTTAGCCCCATGATAGAAAAGGGGGAGGGGGGTTAAAAAAGCTTTCGCTCGAACGACGCAATGATCTGTTTACTCTTTAGGTCGTATTCTGTGCGGTACGGTTGTAATATGTGATTATAAGCATAGTTAATAGCCGCAACATCTTTAGCCAATGATGTGTCGTGATCTTCGTAATATCTACGTATTATCTCTCTCGCCTTACTAAAATTATATCCGGCGAAAAGTTTCTGCGAGCTAAATCGTGATATGATCTCTTCTACCTCATTATCGTCTATGTGCTTATTTCTTACACCACCGTATATTAATGTTAGTAAGTTCGTATTGACCACAACATTGTCAATATTAGCTACCTCTACTACTATACGATTAATGTTTGAAAATTTACCAACTACAGCGACGTATTTAAGTCCAGTAGCAGGTGCTACATGATAAAAGTCAGCTTCTAAACCTAATTTCGATAAATAAGCGTTCGGTAAGAGATATCCATCGGTGAGAAAAGGATAAAAATAACTTGCTGGGTAATATCCAGTGAAATAGTCGTTTTCTACGTATACAAATACATCGTCGGGTGAAACTTTGTTAGATTTGAGAAGATCCTTATACGAGTCGAAGTCGTATATTGTCTTATCTTTCGTCATAAAATGATATACAGGTCGTCTCTCTTTGTCACTGAACGTTTGTGCTAAGTATTCGGCGATTTTATGTCTTTCGTCAATATTTCCAACAATTTCAATGTTTTCTAGACGTTTAAGTATTTTATCTATCTTCATTGTTTAGCCCCTCCACGAATATATACCATCCTGGTTCAATGTACGTTTCTTTGATAACTTTACCATCACGACGTTGTATATTAATTGTCGTATCAGGTAACATATGAACGAATATCGTATTTATGACGGTATTACCCCTTTCCGACAAAATTGGTTTGTACACCGTAACGCTACCTTTAATGACTCCTAGCACGTGAGTACCGTAATAATCCACCATTGATATTGGGACAGATTCTTGGATCTGTCTCGTTTCGTTCCATTCAAAACCGTTTGGATCAATGTCTGGTATTTTGTATATTTTAACACCGTCCATTTCATCGAATAGCGGAAATACCCTAATCCCACCTTTTACATATCTATCGTATACTGTAAAGCCATAGTTGTCGTATATGACAAGTTGAGGCGTTGGTAGTTCTTTGTTGTTTAATAAGAAGTCTTTAACGTATGATAAGAAGTCATCTTCGTTTCTCGACATCTTCTTTCTACTAGTCATTGTCAAGATTGGTGGTATTGGTACGTAATACATACCGTATACCATTTTGAGGCCGTTATCTGTAATTTCAGCACAACCGTTAAACGTTAGTCCACTACGTGAAACGTAGTGCCAACAGTCGACGTATTTAGTCGTAAGAGCTATTTTTACACGATCGGGATAAAGAACGAATACTTTTGGTATTGGTTGTCTTCTTTTTTGCGTCTTAACTGTCATGTCAACATTTTTGAGGCGTTTAAGTAGCTCGTCAACCTTCATGTTCTCACCAAAGAGAGAAATAGATGAAGGGGGTTTAAAAAGCTTTCGGTGAGAGGACGTAACTAAACTATAAATTGTTTAGTCTTTAGGTCGTACATCATACGGAATGGTTGAAATATGCGATTGTAAGCGTTTACATTCTACACGAAATGGTTTGAAGATACGATTATATGCGTCTCTTATAGCTTCAACTTCTTTAGCTAATGATGTGTCATGACTTTCGTAGTATCCACGAATTATATCTTCTGCATCGTAGGAGTCATATCCAGCGAAAAGTTTCTGTGAGTCTAGTTGTGATGCAATATCGCTTATATCATAATCGTCTATATATTTAGTACCTAAAATACCACGTATTAACGTCGGTAACTTCATGTTAATTGTTGCAGTACCAATATCAGCTACCTCTACGGACATACGGCCAACGTTTAGAATACGAACAACAATAGCGATGTATCTAAGTCCAGGTGCGGGTATCACATATGAAGATCTGAAACCTAGTTTAGATAGATAAGCGTTTACCAAAGATTCTTTGCTTCCATACCTGAGAAAGGGATATAAATACCTTATTGGGTCGTATCCAATGAAATAGTCGTTTTTTACGTATACATATGCGTCGTTAGATGAAATTTCGCCAGATTCGAGAAGCTTTCTGTATGAGACAAATTCGTATATTTTCCTGTCTTTCGTTATGATAAAATATATATATGACGATTTATCAACACTAAATTTTCGTGTTATGTACTCAGCAATTTCGCGTTTTTCGTTGATTTCGTCTTCATCGATTTTAACGTTCTCTAGATGTTTAAGTATTTCGTCTATCTTCATTGCTACCACTTACTTGAAATTGTTTAGTGTTTATGTCGTATTCTATACGGAATGGTTGAAATATACGATTGTAAGCGTCTCTTATGGCTTCAACTTCTTTAGCCAACGAAGTGTCATGATGATTATAATATTTATAAATTATCTCTTTCGCTTCCATAAAGCCATGTCCACCAAAAAGTTTCTGTGAGTCTAGTTGTGACACGATCTCTTTTACCATGCTATCATCTATTTGTTTAGTACCTAAAACACCGCGTATTAACCTTGGTAAGTTTGTATTGGTTGCAGCAGTGTCAATGTTAGCTACCTCTACGACTGTACGATTAACATCTAGAAAATGATTAACTGCAGCGATGAATTTAAGCCCAGTAGCAGGTACTACATTATAAAAGTTGGCTTCGAAACCTAGTTTCGATAAATAAGCGTCTACCAAAGATATTTCGCTTATCAAAGAGAATACGTGGCTGAGAAAAGGGTAAAAATAAGCTAATGAGTAGTCGTATCCAAAATAGTCGTTTAATATGAATACATATGCGTCGTTAGGTGAGAGTTTGTTAGATCCGAGAAGATCGCTATACTTATAGAAGTCGTATATTGTCTCCTTGTCTTTCATCATAATGTAAAATAAGTATCGTCTTTTTTTATGACTGAACGTCTGTGCTAAGTATTCGGCGATTTCATATTTTTCGTTGATTTTATCTTCATCAATTTTGATGTTTTCTAGATGTTTAAGTAGCTCATTTATTTTCATTGTTCCCACCCACAATATCGAGTATAAACTTAAGTATGTAATCGTTATATTCTGCGGCGGCAATTAGTTCTGTTATTGTCCCTATCATAATGTCATCTTCCGTGTATTCTTTTAGTATAGTTATTGTACCGTCGTTAAACGTAGCAAAAAACGGTACGGTACCGAGAGTTAAAAACAACTCCTCAATGCTATTTACACGGAAATATTGTTTGATCTTTTTACTCAAAACGTTGAGGTTTAAGTCTTCAAAAAGTCTTAGAACGTTATGTTTAGGGACAATATTACGTTCAACCAGAATCGTAACTAATGGGGCTAAGTTATACGCATATACCTCGTCATCAAGCTGCTTGTATTTCTTAGCTAAATGTATCATTTCGTGAGCAAATACGTTTAAGTCTGGTGGTTCGTATCTAAACCATGCATATTGTTCTTTGATATCGCGTGAAGGTAAGGAGAACGCCATAACCGTGTCACGCGGTTTTATGCGTAATGATTTCACATCGTAATCATCAAGAACGTAAATTTTATCTAACGGGGGCATCCTGTTTTCTACGTTAATGATGTCGTAAACTTTAACGTATTCGTCCTTAAACCAATTAACTTCAGTAAGCTTCCTCATTTTCCCAGTCCTCATATATTTTGACGTATTGTTTTAATACAACGAATTTCTGGAATTCGAAAACCTTACATTCCTTACCGTTACCGTAAGTGATCATGACGTATTTGTTTGTATCGTTTTTATAAACGTTCATACACTCCTGCACGTCTTTTGAATGCATAAGTTCCTTCATTAACGGTTCTACGATAAATACTCTGTCCTTATACTTGTCAATAAGTTCTAGTAATCTCATCTTAAACGACTCTGGTAATATCGCAATTATATAGACTTTATCGTATTTTTTAAGAAGTGGTTCAATGTAGTTCTCTATCAAGTATTCAGCCGTTGGTACAAACTGTTTTACAAACGAATGTGGGTACTTGACTATTATCTCACGTTCTGCTGGTATTGGGTCGTGTCTCGAAACCCATAATATAAATGACTTCATTGACTTGACACCTCTTTCAGTATTTTAAGTGCTATCTTATCATCTAAATCTTCTGTAGTTAAAACGACACCGTCTACTTTTTTAGTCAGTTCAGTTAAGTTATGGAATGATTCGTTTCCTATTAGTACTGATATTAGCTTATGTTTACCGTTTTTAATCGCGTTAACCAAAGGTTCTGTATTAAATTCGTCCTCACCGTCAGTTATGACTATTATTATGAACTCTTTCTTATTACGTAGGTCTTCAAGTGCTTTATTTAACGCACACGATATACACGTCCCGCCATCTGCGTCAACCGAACCGATTTTCGCTAAGTTTTCTAGAGTCAACTTGTCTATCATGTCGTAGACATAGTTGTCAAAGAATCTAAACATGAACTTCAGTCTGCGTTGTTTAGCTAAAAGTCCTAAAGCGAACGCTATAGCTCTAGCGTTTACGATTTTCTCGCCTCCCATACTACCAGATTTGTCAAGTAAAACGTAATATCCGTCGATGTTACTTTTCTTCGAAAACGTAATAAACGACCCATTTAACATCTTTATTTCCGTTATTTCGTCATCAACAAAGTTCTTAGGTATTTTAACCGCGTCTAGTATTGATGACGTAATTCTATATGAATTATAAGTACCGTGAGGTGAATCGTTGAGTTTGTTAAACAATTCAGTACCTTTCTTCACGATATTAAGTAATACGTTCAAATCTACGTTAAGGTTAGTAATGGTATCGACGAAACGTAATATGCCAGGCTCTCTACCGTAAGTATTACTACCCTCCTTATTTTCTTCTCCGTCATTCACATTAATCTTGTCTTTCCCGCCGTTCATTTCCTTAGATATCATCTGACGCATCATGGGGTTTTTCAACACGTTATTAACGACTTTACACTTTGAAGCAGCTTGTGATATCTCCTTCTCAATCACGTAAGACATTTGTCTTAGTTTCTCTTTATTATTCGTCTGTTCAAGTTCGTCTAACAACTTAGTTATGTGGTTGTAAATTATTATGGTGTCGACAGAACTCGTAAGTAAATCGTCAACAGTTGAAGAACGTAGATCTTCTATCTCCATATAGTTGTTTACCAATGCCGTTCTTACGGCCTCTAACTTTTCGTCGTCGTTTTTGAACCTTAAGAAATAACGTGGTAGGTATAGTGATGCGAATATATCGCCGCTTACGATTTTATGCCTATCCGTCGGTTTTTTAATTAGAGCGTCTGTCATGATAACGAATTCTTTGAACAATTCGTCGTTTTTATGTGGGTTCTTTACGTTAAAATTAAGTAAGTTACTGTATAGTTCCAATTTCTTACCATTCATTTTGTTACACCTTTAATAATTCGTTTACTATTTCGTCTGGTATATCGATACTATCACATAAGTTTTTCACGTCATTACTCTTAGGCGAATACTTTTCACATAGTTCTTGTGCCTTTATTAGTTCTCGTTTTAGATTTGTTAACACAATGTATTTGTCTGTTGTACCTTCTTTGGCATTAGTTATCAATACGTTAATAACGTTAATGTGAGAGCGTATTTTATTAATTACGGAAGCTATCTCGTTTAGTCCATGTTTTAACGCGATAGTTTCGATTTCTTTTATCGAATCAGTATACTTCATCGGGTCGTTAAGCGTGAATTTCATCGCAGTTACTAGATCGTCTGGTTCTATGTTGTCCTTTCCTTCAAGTAATGCGTTCGCTGCAGCTACGTATACAGTCTTCTTTACACGTCTGTCCGAGATTAAGTAGTTTAGTCCTCTCAGTTCTATTATCGTATCTAAGAATTTGTCAAGTAAAGCGTCGTTAATGTTCATAGCGATTTTCCTAACTTCGTTTTGTAAGTTTACAATATCGTCATATGTCAGTATGGGTTCTGGCGTCTTTGAATCACTCTTTACTATCTTCTTCAAATCGGATTTGTGAACGTAATTTGCCTCTACTACACGTATAGTTAATCTGTCGTTAAATGCTATTAATTCGTCGTCATTATCAAACTCGTTAGATGCGAAATACGTAGTTAATAAGTTGAGTTTAATCCCGAAAACTCTCCTGTTTAAGATTATATCTAAAAGCATATTTAGTATGTCGGGTGAAGATTTGTATGGTTCGTCAAACATAACGATGTTTGCGTCAACAACACCACCGTGATATACTAAACGCCCTTTTTTGTATTCATTTATGTCAAGTATTCCTAATACGTGGTCTGGTTCCGTATATTTATTGAGTAAGATGTAATAGTAATTAACGTTTAACATCTTAGCTAACGTGTCTATAGTATACGTCTTTGCGATTCCTACTCGTCCTAAAATAAACGTAGGTTCTGACGACAGAAGACCGAGTAATACTGCACGTTTCATATCGTTATGACCGAAAATGTAATTATCTAACGTTGTCTTGACTAGGGAAATATTTTTGGATTTATTTTCTGCCATTTTTTTCCACCTGGGGGTGAAACCCCATGAGAAAAAGGGTGAAAGGGGGTTAAAAAAGCTTTCGCTCGAACGACGCAATGATCTGTTTACTCTTTAGGTCGTATTCTGTGCGGTACGGTCGAAATATCTGATTATAAGCATGGATAATAGCAGCAACGTCTTTAGCTAATGATGTATCACGATTTTCGTAATATTTATAAAGTATAACCAATGCCTTGTAGTACTCATGTCCAGCAAAAAGTTTTTGCGAAACCAATTGGGAGGCAATAATTTCTGCCACGTCGTCATCTATTTGTTTAGTACTTATATCGCGTACCATTCTTGGTAAGTTAGTGTTAATTGCTACATCGTCAATGTTGGCTACCTCTACGACTGCACGTTTAGCATTTAGAAAACGAACAACCATAGAGACATATCTAAGTTCAGTAGCAGGTGCTATACGATAAAATTTGCTTTCTAAACCTAGTTTCGATAAATAAGCGTGTGGTAGGAAATATCTATCAATGAGAAAAGGATAAAAATACCTTATTGGGTCGTATCCAGTGAAATAGTCGTTTTTTACGTATACATATGCGTCGTTAGGTGAAATTTCATTAGATTTGAGAAGCTCTTTGTATGAGCTGGTGTTGTATATTTTCCTGTCTTTCGTTATGATATAATGATAATAGCGTATTGAATTATCAACGCCTAATTTTTGTGCTATGTATTCGGCAATTTCACGTCTTTCGTCTTCATCGGTTTTGATGTTTTCTAAGCGTTTAAGTAGTTCATCTATCTTCATTGCTAGCACCTAATGAACTTCACAAGTTATCCGACTTTGCTAGCATTATCAGAAGTGCTAGACTGGACTTCATTGACGTGAAGAAACACAGCTTGCCATGACGAAATATTGCACGACATTCATCCTCATCTGCTTCGCCACCAGGACTATGACCACGTATGATTTTATTTTCCTCTACCCATTTAAGGAACTCGTCTTCCTGGTCTTTAGGTACACAAATATCATATACAACGTATTTATCGTCTAAATCTATGTTATATTCTATACCATAGATAACATATTTTTTCTTTTCTTTATTTTCACTCATGTTCTCACCAAAGAGAGAGAAAGGGAATGAGGGTTTAAAAAGCTTTCGTTGGGAGGACGTGACTAAGTGGTATGAATCGCTTAGTGTTTATGTCGTATACTACTCGATATGGTTGAAATATGCGATTGTAAGCGTCTCTGATAGCTGCTACGTCTTTAACCAGTGATATGTCTTCAGCATTATAATACTTTTTAACTATGTCTTCCGCTTCACCAAAGTTGTATCCTGCAAAAAGTTTTTGTGATTTTAATCGTTTTACAATCTGCTCTAGTTGATAGTCAGGTATGTAATTGAGTCCTTTTGCGTATCGCTCCGCTAAAATGCTATGTGATAACATTGGCAAGCTTAAGTTGACAATAACAGTGTTAATGTTAGCGACCTCTATAACAAGATGGTTGACGTCTAAAAAATGATAAACCCGTGCAATGTATTTTAGTCCAGTAGCTGGTACTATGCCAAATATATAGCGTTCGAAACCTAGTTTCGATAAATAACCAGCTACAAAAAATTGTGGATAACGAAGGAAGGGATAATAATAAACTGTCTTATAAATACTCACATCCACGTCATAAATACTCACACAACAATTATTTTTAGTGTAAATGAACTTTGAAAGGTATACGTAAGCGTCGTTTGGTGAAATTTTGTTAGATCTGATAACTCTATCGTACGAGTCAATATCATATATTTTCTTATTTCTCAGTATGAAATTATCCATGCCCATCCCGATCTCGTTGAATTCTTGTGTTAAGTACTCTGCGATTTCGCGTTTTTCATCAATATTTTCGTCGATTTCAAAGTTTTCTAACCGTTTAAGTAACTCATCGACTTTCATTGTCTCTCACCTCATTAAATAGGTCAGTGAAGAGGTCACGAGTGTGTTCAAGAAAGGGTGCATCGACGTATACATTGCGGACTGCAAAACCTTTAACCGTTGTAAGAACATATTGTTTATCAATAAGTCCATAATTACGTAGCTTGTATAACGTTTTGAATATATTATGTCTCACCGCAGCAGATGCACATGTAGAAGACGAATAAAGTTTTTCACACACTTCATTATACGTTACAAAACTTTCAACATTCATTATTTTGTTTGCTAAATCAGCGATCCTAATTACCTCGTTATCATATTTCAGGGTTACGATTTTAACGTATATATCTTTTAAGGGCTTCATTTTAACGTCTGCATTGTCTGGTCGTGAGTACTTTTCATATATTTCCTTTGCTCTTTCCGTAACATCGTACTCAAAAGTTATACTCCTTTCTCTAACCATTTTGTAGCCTTTTGTAACTATTCCGAACTCACTAACGACGTCTATGGGTTCTGCTTCTTCTTTATTAAACGTTACGTTTGACAATATAGTTTCTAGTTTCTTGTGCGAAAAATCACGTAGATACGGTAATATCACAAAACTGACTTTCGACTTGGTGGCAAGAATTAGTGGAATGCCTACGTATATCTTAAAATCATCGAGGTCAATTAACATTCTTGATGGATTTTTGTCTCGATAAACGTAGAATTCATCTCCATATTTTATTAGGATTGACGTGTTTCTAAAGAATTTATACGTATTATAAATAGTCAATAGGGTAGAGTATTTCTTAGGTATTTCAACGTTCTCTAGGCGTTTAAGTAACTCATCGACTTTCATGTCCTCAGCCCTTTAGCTAAACGTGTTAAGTATCTCCTGTATGATAACCAACGGTAATGTATCGTGGTAACATACATAAGCGTCTGACGTTTGTATGTCGTAAATTACGGATTTGATTTCCTCCATTATCTGTTCTTTGCTTAGTTCTGGGTATAGTTGTTTTATAGTCGTTGCCAATTTTTCCTTAATATCGTTGAGTTTGTTCACGTCTATTAAATCGCGGATAGCTTCGTAAGTGAAAATACTGTTTGACACAGATTCTACTAAACATCTCTTGATCTGCATTTTTCCACCCATGAGAAAAAGGGTGAAAGAGGGTTAAAAAGCTTTCGGTGAGAGAACGTGGTTATGAATAGTTGTTCAGGTGCAACACCTTAATTATTGAGTCCTTTTCTTGCTGGGGTGCACCTAGTATATTCGGGGTATTTTATTACACTTTAAACGTTTTGGAATTTAAATTTTGTCCCGCCCTAAAGGACGAGGCTTTCAATCTTTTTGTAAATTTAAATTTTTTTGGCTGGAATAGCTCATATGAGTTGGGGATTTGAAAAAAGAGGGTATGTGTTCACTACTTTACTTAAATACAAGCAGAAGTATAAGGATGCCGAGTTTGAGTTCACTAACTCTATACCTCGCTCTTATGTTAAAAAAATACTCGCTGTAGTAAAACTTGGTACCCCTGGTAATCTAGTTGAAGAAGATGATCAATATGTCCTAGATGACGTAGCCATAGTTTATGAAGACGAGGAAAAACAGGTCCGTATAGCTGTTCCTACTCCGTGGAATGAACTTGAAGTAGTCCTTACAAACTTTGAAAAGATAGTAATTACAAATAAGATTGAAATGCTTAAGAAAATTATACAAGAAGCTGTTATGAAGAAAGAAAAGGACAATTTCATAACGAGACAGTTTTACGACTATTATGAAGTGGCATATCCCCCTGACGGCAAAATCATCTATTACACAGATGAGATAAAGGTAAGTTATTATATGCTCCCAGTTAAGGGTTTCTTTTACGCAAACGGTAATGTTTACACAGATGATCTCGATGTATTAAATTTCGCAGCAAAATACATCGTCGAGCTAAACGGAATAAAGGTAAACAACTTAAAAGAACTAATTCAGATGTTCATGAAATTTCAAGACAAATTCTACATAACTGGAGACACGTTAGCGAACTTCAAAGATAACGTAGTAGTAAGTCTTGCTGAGACTTGTGCAACGCCACTTTATCTAGACTACATAGTAATATATACTAACGACTTTAAGGCTGAAATAGGTTGTGGACTTATACTTAAAAAAGGAGTTATAGCGTTTAGTTATGAATGGGTAGCTGCGTCTCCAGATGTGTGGTCTGCACTTTCGACCCCTTGAAGAGTTCTATGGCCTCATCCTTCTTCATGAACGACTGAGCTTAACGACAACTATTTCGAATTTGTTGGGATCTAACTCGGCTTTATGAAGCCTCTCAGCTTCCGCTATCCACTCCTCAACGCTCCCAAACCCGCTATAATCTGCATACTGACTTAGCGAAAAAAGTGTGAGAGGAGCTATTGCGATAACCTTACCGTAAAATCTCTTATCCCCTACTTTTGCAATTACTCTTTGTCCTACTCTATAATACCCTTTCCTTCTAATCGTAGTAACTACATTAGCACCACTTAGAATGTATCTTTGCACAGTAGGAGAATTGAAAATCATGGACGGGTCACCTTAGAAATTTTAAGACATCGTGTTCATCCTGCAGCAGCATGATTTTTGTTTCACTGTAATTTTTGAGATGATAGAGAGCATGAGGAAATTTCGCGTGTCCCATTCTCTTCATAAATATCATTATCAAAGCATTTTGTTGATATAGCGTTCTAAACCAACTAGTTGTTGGGTCAAATGGTAAGTGTGAGCTACCCCGCCCTGAAGGGCGGAGCTTCCTGCTTCATAACTCCTCCTTGCCCGTAGCCTTTCGCTACGGGTAGAGGGCGAAGCTCCACAGGCACTAAGGGTGGCTCCCACCCCGAGCACTGGTGTTAACGTGCTGTGTCCCAATATGGGACTGTTGAATGGAGCAGAGGCGTACCACATAGACCCTCGCTTTAACCGAGGCGTCTCGGTGACGCTTGCTCCGTCAGTGACTGCCATTAAGAGAAATTTTGGCAAAGAGGTATTTAAACTTTCTGTAATGGGGTTATCCATCCCCGCTGGCGAGGCTTTCCGCCCCTTAACCCCCAATTTTTGTAACTTAATAAGATTAAACTCAACCATTTTATCACCCTTCTCAGGAAGATCAATCGCCAAATGCGATTATATTGACTAATCTGGTAAGTTCTGCCAGTGCCTTAGCTGTTTTTATTTTTTCTGGATCTTCTGAAAATTCTATTTTATATCCCCGTCTTAGATAGTTGTACAGGTCTGCGATTGTAGAACTAACGTGTTTGGTAACTGGAGTCTCTGGTAATGTGGCCAATAAATGTGGGACGTACCTGCTAACGGTATATTCCCTAACAACGTAGACAATAATTGTATCGTTTTTAACGTCATAACTAGCCCAGTCGTATGCTTTATTGCCATTTATAATGATATTTTTACCGCCAGGATTGTCTATCGAACGACTAAAATACTTTACAACACCGTTGTTGATGTAAATAATAGAATTAAATGTGTTTGTCGTTTTTGTTAGAGTGTCAAGTATGTAAGGTATAACGTCTTCTTTTCTTTTAATTTCAAGTAAACTAATGTCTACTAGTTGATCTTCGTCGATTTTGATATTTTCTAGGAGTTTAAGCAATTCATCTATTTTCATTTTTCCACCCATGATAGAAAAAGGGAAAAGGGGGTTTAAAAAGCTTTCGCTGGGAGGACGTGGTTATGAACAGTTGTTCAGGTGCAATTTATGGATTATTGAACTTGCTTTTTGCTTGGGTGCATGAGAATATTTATTGAACTCCCATCTTGCTTGGGTGCAAGTTAACGATTATTGAATACTCCTATTGCTTATGTGCAATTTATACTTTATTGATCCACATGATTGCTTAGGTGCAGTTCGTCAATTATTGAATGCTTTTGTTGCTTGTGTGCATAAGGAGAATTATTGAATCTTCTTGTTGCTTGTGTGTATATCCACTATTATTGAAGTTTGCTCTTGCTTGTGTGCAATGACGGTATTATTGATTTTTTTTCTTGTGTGCAGTACTGTCATTAATTGACTCTCCTTCTTGCTTATGTGCAATATAGGTATTATTGAATGGACTCTTTGCTTTTGTGCAATTATTCTACGATCTTTTTCTTTTTAAGCCACGTTATTACCTCATCCTTATCTACCTCCAACTCCTCTATAATTTTCTCAAACTTAGCTTTATATTTAGTTGTTTTTATATCCGTATAATAGTCGGTCACAGGGCCTATTATAAAATCAGCGTGTTTGCTGATACTATTGTATTCCTTCCCCAAAACTACCTTATAGGCTTCAGTTAGTGGCACTCCTTCGCGATAATGCAAGGAGATGGCAAAATATTGTGATAATAATAAAGATAACGCTTTCCTGATAGCAGTACGTTGTACTTTTAGTTTAGTCCAGTCTGGGTGTTTGGACGCTATCTCGTCCTTAAACGATTTTATTATTTTAGCGTAAACACCGCCAGCTAATATGAGGTTGTTAGTCAGAATTCCTAGTAAAAACGTCTTAACAGTCCTGTTGTACTTTACGTTTCTTGCTGCTGTACCTACGAGTTTAGTGCCATCATTAGGACATAACCATCCGTCTTTAGAGGGAACGGCTGGTTTTCCGTTACTTGACTCACCCGCGTAATAATAATATCCGCACTTCGGACACTGGAACATTACAGCTAAACCAGCGTACTTCCTGAACTTGTTGATGTTGTATTCAAACCTAGGTGGATATGCGTAAACTATCAGTCTGGCAGCGTTAGCTGGCCCTATACCCCTAACAAACGCCAAGAAGTTGGCAAATTCAGGGAATTTAGTAACAGCGTCAGCGATTAGTCCCTCGACTATCTCCTGATGTTTAAGTAATTCCATAAACCTTTGTATGAGTTCGACTGATGGTGTTTCTTCAACGATTTTCACTGGCTCGCCACATATAGGACATTTATCACGTTTTTCATCTTCCTTGAGTAATATAATGTGATTGTTCTTACATAACGAATATCTCTTAGTAAAAACCCAATTATTTTTGTCTTTTTTTGCTCCTATACGGTTTCCGTACGCCACACGAAGTTTTATCAAATCGTCTCTGAATGCTACTAAATCCTTTAAATACATTAGGTCTCTCTCACTCACATTCTCCCCCCAAGAGAAAAAGGGAAAAGGGGGTTAAAAAGCTTTCGCTGGAATCTTCAAAACCGCAAAACTTTTAAAACAACAAAACACAATATTCCATGACCGAAAATGTATGCAAAAATAGAGATAGAGATAGAAGAAGAAAAAGATGGAAGCCTAACATTAAAGTACAATGGAATGAAGATAGGAGACCTTAATGACGTGAAACCAATAGATGAAATAAACGAAGTTCACGATTTAATCAAAGTGAGAGACAAGATAATGAGCTCCAGCAAATTACTCAATGACCTTAATAAAGAAATAGAACATAGATTAGCGAAATTATTAGCCTGGTACCACACTGAATAGTAAGCTTTTTTTTTTAAAAAAAAAAGCGTTATTGAGATTAAATTGGAAGACGTGAACTACCCCGCCCTAATGGACGGGGCTTTCTATTTTTACTGACTTCCTCCCCGCCCTGGAAGGGTGAGGGTTCCCTTCCAGAGGGTTCATCGTTCCCACCATCGGTTCGGGGCTACATCCCTCATTTGGTGGGCAGTCGAATGGCTCAGAGAACCACTCCCATTTAGCATTGGAGTATCTCCCACAAAGGGGACTTTCATTGCCGAGCTCTAGTCCCTTGAAGGAAAGAGATAATGGTTGCTCCTCCCACAGTCCCATTAAGCCCTCAATCGAGCTGGGGAGGAGCGTCATTAGCGTCACTAAGATATTTTTGACAAAGAGGTATTTAAACTTTCTGTAAGGGGGCTATCCATCCCCGCCCTAGAAGGGGCGAGGCTTTCCGCCCCCTTAACCCCCATTTTTAGTAAATTTCTAACTGCTCGACTAACCGTGCTAATTCTGGATGGCTCTCAAGTGTACGCTGTAACGCTTTTTTAGCGTTCTCATAATTTTTGTATAAAATTTGTTTAAATATATCGTCGTTAACTTCTATAATTTTTATTTCGTTCCCCTCGACGTATAATACGGAATACCTCGGTAAAGCGTTGGTATACGGTAGTTTAATAGCGACAAGTGGAGTAGAAAATAACATGAACATGAATCCATTGAACCTCCCGCTAAGTTTAACATACGACAGAGTAGTAATGTATATGTTATCGGCAGTAGTAAGTATATAATTAGACTTATCATCGTTTATAAACTTGTCTATAGCTATTTGATATATCGTAAAACTTTTAACAATAGCATAGCCCATAAGTGAAGTATATATCGTTACACGTAAATCGTCTTCCTCTCCTTGAAAGAAAGGTAATACGACTCCTGTTTCAAAAAGCATGATTGCAATAGCTCTTTTCCCGTTAAGATAGCATGGAGGTGATAAATAAAAAAACTCTCTTTTCTGTAATTGCCCACACGTGGTATCGTCTAACTTGATATGATCAGACTGTATTTCCTTCTCTGAAATTATAATAGTATTATTCTTTGTTAATTCAATTATTGAATTAACATACTCATCTATATTCATTTTTCAATCCCCCAATTCGGGTAATTTTTCTCCTGTCCATGGGCTAATGTGCAAGTTATATACCTCGTCAGCGTGACAGGGTGCAATTACCATGTTATTTGGGTAAATAACCAATAGTTGATAGAATTCGTGGCATGTATTGTCAGCGTCTTTACGAAATTCGTCGTAGTTTTCCCATCTTATACCATAATTAGTAATAACTCCGTGTTTCGGTTTTTTATTCCAACAGAACGATAATAATATGTCGTCGTTATTATCAACCATCATTAATAATGTATCTGGCGGTAACTTAATATTGGGAATATCTATAGGACGCATGCTCATTTTTTCTCCACCTCGGGGGCTTTGCCCCATGAGAAAAAGGGTGAAAGGGGGTTAAAAAAGCTTTCGGTGAGAGGACATGATTAGGTTGATAAAACGAGCGACAAACCTCACCCTTCCAGGGCGGGGAGGAGGTCAGTGCTTCCGTGCAGTACATTAATTATTGAATTCTTCTCTTGCTTGTGTGCAAATGCGTAATTATTGAGTTAGTTGATTGCTTATGTGCAACATTCGGGGTATTTTATTACACTTTAAACGTTTTGGAATTTAAATTTTGTCCCGCCCTAAAGGACGAGGTTTGCCGTTCGTTTAATTAAGCGGGGTTCCCCGAAAGGGGTAGACCCGCGTCCTATCGTACCCCCACGTGAAAAAGCGACGCTGCTGAAGTATAAAAGCAATCTACTGCTACTCTTTAGAAGTGCGTGCTTTTCAATAACAAAAAAATTCATCTGCAATGAAGTCTAAATGCGAATTAAATACATGAAGAAGAACGCCTACTTTTACATATGGCCCTTTGCCACATATCCTACAGTAATGATAGTGGTTACTATTATTTTTATATACAAATTGTGGGCTGATGTAGTCATATAGTTCCATTAAAGCTTGGATAAAGTTTTCGTAAAGTTCATCTCTTCTATCATCGCCTAATTTTAATTTACTTAACTCGTTGTGATAATGTAGGATGGATTCTATTATTTTACATTCATTTGAAATTTGCTTTGTCATTTTTCTGACCTCCTCCCCGTCCGTGAGGGCGGGATAGTTTACTCTTTCCAAATTTCCACTATCCACAGGTGATTTAATACTAGGATTTCGATGGGTTTTAGTGGGGCGTAATCTGGAACCTCGTACTTAAAGTACTGTTTTAAGTCCACTTTATCTACCACATTTACGTGTTTAACTACATCGTCTCCCAGTTCGCATATTTTCTTCCATTCGTCAAGTGCGTCCTTCTCTACTATTATGTCTGAAATGTAAGATGGATCCGAAATTGAACATAATTCGGCCTCCTCAGTTTTCCACAGATAGATACGTAGTCCAGAATATACTACCATAAACGAAAAGAGCTGGTTCAAGTTGAAGTCCTTAACTATGATCTTCAATACTGACACCTCCCTCGTCTTCGACTAAAACGAAATCGAATTCTACTTTCTTCCCCGTCAGCATCTCATATATTTCTGAAGGCTTTCTCTTGAACTTTTCCAGTAGTTCATAGATATTTCGCACTCCTAGGTTCTCGTAGATATCTCTAACCATGTCTTTGGCCTCACGATCCTCCTCAATTATCATTGCAAAATAATCGCCGTAATCTTTCAGAAAGTAGGACTCCCTAGACCCTTCTTCATAAAATCTTAAACCGTATTGTTTATTCTCTATTATTAGGGTTTTTCCAAGACTTTCCATTTTTTCACCCCATGAGAAAAGGGGAAAAGGGGTTAAAAAAGCTTTCGCTGAAAACGATAAAATTTATTTTTTCTAACTAGAGTAGTTCATATGAGCAATTTACCTTCGCCCTCTTCCATTAATTTAACATTTTTGTTTAATAATTTACTTAAATATAAGCAGAAGTATGAGGATGCCGAGTTTTTGTTTGACAACCGTATACCTATCTCTTCTGTTAAAAAGATAATTAGTGTAGAGAGACTTACTAAGGATGCTGATCTAATTGAAGAAGATTATAATTATTACCTACAGAACATAGTCCTAGTCTATGAGGATAATAAACGTCGGATTCACATAACTATTCCTCCTAATATCATCCCGAATGACGAAAAAGGAATCCTTACCAACATAAAGAAAGTAGTAATTACAGACAAGATCAAAATGATAAAACAAATTATACAAGAAGTTGTTATGAAGAAAAAATGGGATAATTACATTGCAGTATACCCTTACGCCACACAATTACCCAACGGAGAAATTATCTACTACACGGATAAAATAAGTGTGAGTGATAATCTGTTTCCAGTTATCGGTTTCTTTTATGTAAACGGTGATATTTATACGAATGATCCAGAGGTACTAAAGTCTGCAGCTAGATATATTATTGAGGCGAACGGAATAAAGGTAAACAACTTAAAAGAACTAATTCAAATATTCATGAAATTTAAAGACAAATTCTACATAACTGGAGACACGTTAGCAAACTTCAGAGATAATGATAAGATAGAATTCGGTGAAACTTGTCTCACACCATTATACCCAGAAGATGTAATAATATACACTAGTAACTTTGAAGCTGAAATAGGTTGTGGACTTAGACTTAAAAAAGGAATTATAGCGTTTAGTTATGAATGGGTAGCCGCGTCCCCAGATGTCCGGTCTGCACTTACTCACTGACCTCCTCCCCGCCCTGGAAGGGCGAGGCTTGTCGTTCGTTTTGTCAGGTCAAACCATACATTCGTTTAATTTTTAGTGCTATACGATCATATTCTTCTTTGCTGAAATTAGGTGGCAAAAGGCCGTGTTTTTTGGCTAATTCAATTGCTTCCTTTGTCTTTTCTTCCTTCAACTTATCCACAAGCTTACTACTGTCTATTTTCAAATCCAGAATTTTTTCAATGGGCCCATCATAATAACGATACAATTCTACACTTTTTCTTATTTTATCGTAATCAGTGTGAATATGCCTAAAGTGTGTTACAATGACCACTTTTTTCGCATTTTCATAATCTATTTCGTCTTTTAGAACGGCATCCCGTGTATACGAATCCCTTAGTGGTCTAATTTTTGCATTGCATATTGGACAATAAAATGAAATCTTTGAGACCTTTCTTGAACGTTTATTATACTCTTTTCTCTTCTTTATCTCGTTTTCGGAATATTTCTCTAACTTTCTAATCTCTTCTAGATGCTGAAGAAGTTCTTCGTTGTTGATTATAAGCGACTTCTTAGAACGGTAGTAGGGGTTTGGTACATATTTATAATCTTTTATTATGCACTTTTCAATTGCTTGATCGATTTGATAATCGGTTAAATTATATTTCTTTTTTATAGTTGATTTGTATGAATATTCATGTTTAATATCTTCTTTTTCGGACATGTTCCCCCCAAGATAGAAAAAGGGGGAAGAGGGGTTTAAAAAGTTTTCTATGAGAGGGTATAGCTGACCTCCTCCCTGCCCCCTAGAAGAGGTGAGGTTTTTTGCCCCCTTTGAACTCCCCATTTTTTGTAAAGAAGGTAAAAATACCCGTCACTAATAGTGACGATGCAACATTCTTTATCGCTAACACGTCCTCTGGTTTCAGTTTTTGTAACGCAGTCTTAAATAAGGCAGTTAGTATTTGCTTAATGTCTAGGTTTGCAGCATCATTCTCGAAAAATTTCTCAACGTCTGAAGGATCCGCCATGGTTAACTGGAAGAGTGGTAAACTTAAAGAGCTTATTCCTTTGTCTAGGTCGATAGATATGCCTTGCTCTTGCATAACGTTATACCAGACCATATCTACCACGGTCAGAAAGCTGTTTGTAGAACTTATTGCTGCCTCATTTAAGCTTAGCTCCTGAGAAACGGTAAGGTTCTCGATCATGTCTAAAATGACTATCGATCCTATTGCTAGGTACCACTTTACAAATCCCAACATGGCGTCCTTAGGCGTTTTTGCGTTACTTATATCTTTGAATATAACCTTTTCCATTTTTCCACCTGGAGGAAAAATAGCCAGAGGTATTTAAAAAGCTTGCGGTTCTCCTACCCCGCATCTGACTTCCTCCCAGCCCTGGAAGGGGTGAGGTTTGTCATTTGTTTTATCATCATTTCTCACTTGGAGAAGTTAAAAAGAGGGGCAGATTAATCTTGAGAGAGGATAGGCTAAAATTCCGACCATGCTTAAAGGCCCTACAGTGGTTTGGAACGGTAAGGTTGAAGAACTGGGGGGGTTTAATGTTACCAGATAATGTACCCTCACTTCTTTGATCCACTTATTAGCGACGTTATCAAATATGTATAAATTATTGTACACGGTTCTATAAAATTCAAACACTTCATAAATTGAAGGGACAGTGTAGTTATACAAATATTTCCTATACTTCTGCGAAACTTCAAGACGTCCATCAATAAAGCCGTCGTCATATATCCTAACTCGGAGATCCCAAATATCATAGAAAAATTTCGTTATAAGAGAATGCTTTTCGCCATCCTCGTGGAAACCAAAGGTTTTCATAGCGTTGACAACTTCCTCGACTTTGTTTTTAGGTATAAACAATCTCAAGTTGCCCTCTTTTAGTACATAATCTTCTGGAAGAATTGCTGAAGTTCCGTCACAATATAATACATCTCTAGGTAAATATATCCCTATCGATGAATCTCTGAGAACGGATACGGCTGGTATGTCGCTTGTTTTATTACCAGAGGAAGGCATCATAAATAAAAATAGTTATTTAGGCTTAAAAATTTTACTCCGCAGGGACGAGGTTTTACGTTCCCTTAACCCCAATTTTTTGTAAAAGAATTTTGAGTACTTCATTTACGTGGCTTACGTCGGTAAATATCCTCACTTTTGATGCACATATTGCCGTCAGTAGATCGTAAAATATTTTGACATTAGATGCTGTGTTTGTTTCTACTGTCAGAGGCACTTTACAAAGTTGGGGGTTAAGGGGGCGGAAAGCCTCGCCAGGGGGATGGATAGCCCCCTTACAGAAAGTTTAAATACCTCTTTGCCAAAATTTCTATTAATGGCAGTCACTGACGGAGCAAGCGTCACCGAGACGCCTCGGTTAAAGCGAGGGTCTATGTGGTACGCCTCTGCTCCATCAAACGGCCCCATAAGGGGACACAGCACGTTAACACCAGTGCTCGGGGTGGGAGCCACCCTTAGTGCCTGTGGAGCTTCGCCCTCTACCCGTAGCAAAGAGCTACGGGCAAGGAGGAGTTATGAAGCAGGAAGCTCCGCCCTTCAAGGCGGGGCAGCTCACAGCATGCTTCTTCATCATAATTGTCTATGCATAGATCTTCATACAATTTTTCATGTCTTTTTGACCACTTAGTTTTCTTCATTATCGTTCACCTAATGGTTAATATTCCAGATCAGTAACGCTATTAATTTCAGAATTTCTTCCTTTGCACCTTCTGCTAGCTTCTCATTTTGTGTAAACTTGTATACATTATATAGTTTCTCAATATTTTTTAGAATATTGTGAACAGTATATTCTTCAGGGCTTAAGCGTTGATAATTGATTTCACCTTCACTCAAAATTCTCATATCCTTTATTCTCACGTACAACTTATGATGTTCGTTATATTTATCTATCACTTTAACTGTTTGGATAAAAAAATTCAAATCGATTTCTTCTTCCAACAGTTCTTTGGTTTGGTCTTCAGCCATTTTTGATCAAGATATTCATCTATCAATACGGTATATAAATTTTTCTATCAGAGATTGGAAAAGTGTGAGAGGAACTCGTCTGATTTCAGTATCGACTCAATAATCTCATCTAAAGTCTTTTCATAAAAAGCTTTTGAATATGACTCTAACCCGCTTGGATCTGGATCTCTATGCAGAATAACATTGTATAAATCTTTAATCTCGAAATAAACGGGATTTTCAAGTATCCAAGTTTTTTCATATTTGAAGGGTAGTACAGACCTCGTCGCATACTGAATATACATATAAATGTCAAACGTCTCTGACGACCATTCATGTCCAGTATCTCCAGCGTTCATGTAAAACCATAATAAAATTGGAGTTAAGTCTTCTAATTTTCTTACGTCATGCCAATTCATAGACGGGAACATTTGTTTCATCTCTACATAATGCGGGTTCTTATCACCAAGGTTAACCCCACTCCCACCCTCTACATAATTCCTGAACCCATCTCTATGTACCTCCCATAATGCCTTAATATGATAGTAAGGGTAATTTAAAGGTGTACTTTTGACGCCTACTAATGCTTCATGAACCGTGCCTTCATACCTAACCTGGTCTAAGATTGGAAATATATTCAATTTCTTAAAGTCGAACTGCCTAAAGAACGCATATTCTGTAATTCCTAAAGCTTCTACTAATTTCTTAACTTCATCTGGTGGTTCCTCTCCACCACTTACCTTTTCTTCTAAATACCCGTTATCGCCAAAATAATACGTGAAAACAGGGTCAACATGTATTCTGTATCCTATCCTTATATCATGAGAAGGGGTTGCATAACCAGTTGTTACATCATCGCCGAGCTTACTATAAAATTCCAGAAGTTGTCTGGATGGAAACTCATCACTGTCCATTACTAGGCACCATTGAACTCCTCCCTCCTTTTTTAAATAGTCGATGTATACGTTTCTTTGGCATACATGACAGTTGTCCCATTTTCTCGTTAGTATTACTATATCTCTGTTTGTAAATTGGGAGAGATATTGTTTAGTGTCTGGAGGAAAAGTACCGTCGTCTACTAAAACGAATCTATCAACATAAGGAGATGCCAGTTTTAGATGAACTGGTAGCCAAGTTTTTACAAACCTACCTTCTGTTATCATACAGTAGCTTTTCAACTTCTTTTCCTCATGTTTGTTGTGCTTGTTGTTGTTGCTTACTTGTAGATAATAGTTCACCTACTCTTTTGAAAACTTCACCTATAGCGTTAGGATCTAAAGAACTGAGTGCTTTCATAAATGAAAATATCATATTTATGATGTCAGCAGAACCAGAACCAGATGTTTTGGTAAGTTTTTCTGACATACTCATCATTCTGTCTAATAAGTCGAAGATGTCTTCTGGAGGCTTTGGATTCAACGTTGCAATAACCTTTCTAAAATGTTGATATTCTTGCTCTTTTATTGTTTCAAATTGATGACGCATCTGCTGATACTCATCCCATGTCAAAACAGGCACTTGCTCTTCTTGTTGTTGTGACTTTTTAACTGGAACAGTGACCATGAATATAAATAAATCTTTGAGGTTAAAAACCCGCACTTCTATAGAACTGCAGTGCTTCTTGAACTTTTTCTTTAAGATGTTCTATCCCACGCACTTCTATAGAGTTGCAGCTGCGTATAAGTTCCTGGGTGTTATGAAATGGGATCCGATTTCACGCACTTCTATAGAGTTGCAGCGATATTGTAGATGTAGATGAGATTTATGAAGAAAACGCTTTAGAAGTGCGGGTATTTGTTTGTAGCAAATATTTTAGATATTCCTCAGGGTTTCCGATATCATAATAATTATTTACTCTGAAGACTCTTATTTTCCTTTCTTTTGCCATTCTTGATATTGCTGGTGTTAATTGGATCTCGTCATTTTTATCTGGTTTTTCTTCTTTTAGATAATCATAAATTTCCGTCTCTAACATGGCATATCCGAGGAAAATCTTGTTCGATTTTGGATTTTGTGGTTTCTCTTCAATTTTCTCTAAATACTTATCTCCATACACAACGCCGTATTTTTGTGGCTCTGATGAAAATGATGCCAGTATGAAATTTTCACCCTTTAACGTAATTGTATCATATAAAATGACATCTGGGGCTGCAATGAAAATGTAATCAGACTCAACGTACTTTTCAGTAGATAGTACTGCTCCCCCGAATCCATTAGGTGTAGTTGGAACGAAATATATTATCGAATCATCAACTTTACTGAAAAATTTCTCTAACATCATTTCCTCCTTTATTTTATTTTTCCTTTTAAGTAACTCCAAGAATTGTTCATCTCTACTGAAATGAGACATAATGACTTCTTTGTTTTTCCTTATAACGATTATGAATCTCCTGATCCCTAAATCATAAAGGTATTCAAAAACGTACTGTATTGCTGGAATTGGAACACCGTTGACTAAAATTGGAAGCATCTCTTTTGGAAGTGTATATGACCAGGGCAAAAACCTAGTCGCGTAACCAGCTGCTGTTAATACAGCCGTTATCTTATTCATGCTCCAACCCACCTGGAAAGAATTAGATCCCTTATCAACTCATGCGGTTTGTTAACCTCACGAATATATGTCTCTATTCCTGCTTGGTCTACTGGTCTACCAAAAACGTGCATATATATTCTGTTAAGCTTAGCGAGGTCATCTAAATTAATGTTTCTGTGAGATGCGTAGTAATAGGGGAGAAATGAGTCGTAGTAATGTACCTTGTTGTATATTTCGTTTGCAATTTTCTCAAAGAGTGGAGGATCTAGATAACATTCATTAGGATAACTTTCAAAGAAATAGTAGTAAAACCCTCTTCCGTTATCACATGAAGTGTGTGATTCTGCCCACTTCTTAAGCTCTTCTGAAGGTGAAGATACTATCTTATAAAACTTTGGAACCGTAACATTTCCTATAATTTGTCTTAATTTAAACCAATCCTTGTCATAAGCTCCGCCGAAATAATACGTTCTGGCGAGCGATAACATGTATTGTCTTTCCGTCTTATTGTTCTCTATTTCTATATCATCGTCATAAATTCTGGGGAATTTATGAGGGAAGAAGTCATCACCAGTATCTATGTAGAGGACTTCATGGTCAGCACCGATGTACTTAAGTTTTGAAGGATATATTATAAGTTTCCAACCATACCATCTATACTTACCTACATTATTGATTATTTTAGCGAAGATTAAATCATATTTAAGTAAATCTCTTTTAATACTCACTATCGCTTTTTCTGGATTTACTAATCTCTCGTCAGTATCAAATCTCATAATGTACTTTTCCGACGACATTGAACTACAGTAGTTTCTAGCCCACGAAAAGGATGGGAAATCTAGAGAGAGTATAATCACACGGAAATATCTCTTGAGAAACTCTATAGATTCAGATGTGAAATTGGGGTCGTTAGACAAAACGCACACGTCAAGCATAAAACTCCCTCATTTTGGCTTTTCAGCTAGAACTAACATAGATCGTTTCACTCTACTTTGAATGTAAGACTTCATCTTGTTTGTATATATGAACTGACAAATCTCATCTAGTTTTCTAACTATGACGCCTATTGCATCGAACATATCTGGGTCAACTATATAACATGATCTGTAATTTTTATTAATCTCGTATAAGTTTTCAACAACATTTATAGAGTTCATTTTAAGCAACTGTCGTAATTCAGCGGATGTCGTATAAACATCTATGTCATTTCTTGGAGTAATCATTCTGTTGGTAACCACAAGAGAACCAGGTTCGAAATTATAAGGATAAATTACATCCGAGTAACTATCTTTCATATATAGCTTAAACATCGCCAACTCGTTAAGTTCTTTATACACTACGGTATCTTTTATACTGTTAAGGAAGTCCCATAATGCTAGATTTGCAGATTCCTTAAATAATTGCCTTTTTTGTTTGTTTTCGTCTGAGGTATAGAGGATAAAAACCAGTTGAGGAATATTGAGTTCACCTTTTCTTAATTTTTCTGCATAATTTGATAAACCTTCTGGATCTGGGTCTCTTTTCAAAATAACTCTATATAAAAATGTAACAATGTCCTCCTCCTTTTGAGGAAGCTGTATAGCCATATGTTAAAAGTTAAAAACTATGCTTAAAAAGTTTTCGATTGAACGAAATTGTAAGGATATAACGTGATATACTGGTGTATATTTGAATATAACGAGATATACCGAGTTATATTCTGGTATACCTGAATATAACGCAGTATACTGGTGTATATTTGAATATAACGGGCTAAAAAGAAAGATTTAAAAAGAACTTGTAATGTATGAGCCGAGCATTTTATACCTAAATAATGAAAGTCGGGTATGATTGGGGTCATCACCTAAAGAATAAAGAAAGTGTGCTAGCCTATTAACGTCTCCATCATAAAGTAACTCTATGTAAATATGAACGTGGTTGTTTTTACTCCTCTCTTCTTTCAATGAGAGTATTTTATAGTTGAAAAGTTTCGCCATCATATTTATATGTTCCATAATGAAATTACGCATGTCCATATAAAATTCGTCATAATCGTAATCAAGATCAAGCAACAACTTGAATCTAACTGATTGGGACACATTCCTCACCCTCGATAACCCTCATTTCTGGATATAGTTCATGTATACCCCCTAAGCATAATACCCCTTGCGGCGAAGGGATTGGTCTCCTATAAGATACGATAGTGTCATCTTTGCATGAGAGAAAGATTGCAGCACCGCCTCCTTCACAACAATACTCTAAACGATCGCCAACGTTTATAGTTTTAAAGTATTCATCTATCGCTTCTCTTACTTTATTCTCCGCATCAGTGATATTTGAGTTGATATAGTTTATAAATAAATCTATAGAACTAATTTGACTCCACTCGTCTTCAGATTTCCTCACACATTCAACCGTATAAATGTCTATGTTCCTCGTATGTTTCCTTTGCTCACTGTCATACAGATAGTTACATTCTGCACATAAGTAGAATTCATGAATCATTCTACCAAATTGTGGATATGGTTTTCTATAGAACTCTTGCACAAATATCCTACCTCTTCTAACATATACAATATACTCCTTGGTTTCATTGCCACAGAATATATCTAGGAAAAGTGCTCTTTGTGTTCTACTATAAGTATAAAGCGTGGACTGTCTACATTCCATTTTCCCACCTTTAGATATACTAAAAAAGTAGGGGTTTAAAAAGTTTTTGTTTGAACGAAATTGTAAGGATATAACGCAGTATACTGGTGTATATTTGAATATAACGAGATATACCGAGTTATATTCTGGTATACCTGAATATAACGCAGTATACTGGTGTATATTTGAATATAATGGGCTAAAAAGAAAGATTTAAATATAACACATCGATATTTAACATATGCGAAAAACAACAATTAGAATAAGCGAGGAAACAAAAAAGATCTTAGATGAATTGAAAATGCATCCACGTGAGACATATGATGATGTGCTTAGACGACTATTACAGAAAAAGGGGGTTGAAGAGGAAGAAAGTCCTCAGAGTAAAGAGGGGTCAGAGACTAATGATAAAAAAGTTAAGAAAACAGCAATAGATATAGTCAAGGAAAGAGGCTTTTTAGTAGAATCGAAAATGAACCTGCGTAACGCTGACGCGTTTTTCAGTAAACTCGAAAGAGAAGGAGCAAAAATAATTGAAACAGACAATGATGGAAGAATAGCAATAGATAGCAATTTTTATGAAAAATTTTTGAAAGAGTTAGACAAAGTAGACTATACAGATGAAAAAAAGGTAGTTGAAACATTAAATAAAGCAGATAAAAGATTCGTAGAGTTATTCAAAATATTGAGAAATAATGCCATATTATATTTTGATGCAAATGAAAGAAAATGGAAAGAAGTACTTTGAAAATTCTGACCTCCTCCCTGCTCTAAATTAAAAAGTTTTTGTTTGAACGAAATTGTAAGGATATAACGCAGTATACTGGTGTATATTTGAATATAACGAGATATACCGAGTTATATTCTGGTATACCTGAATATAACGCAGTATACTGGTGTATATTTGAATATAATGGGCTAAAAAGAAAGATTTAAAAACAACTTTTCAAGAATTCACGTGCATATACAGGTATAGAATACCGACTATTAATAGTATGAAACCTATGATGAACGAGAGTGTTGCAAATCCTACTGTTGAGAATAATGAAAGGATGAAGAATGATGATACTGAAACGAGCACTTCAACAGACCATGCTAATCCATGAACTATTATTGAATATTGGTTTTTGCTACTAAGAGCAGCACGCTGAGTAAATATAGCTAAAACACCGAAGATTAGTTCTACTAAGATGATATACGTAGACACTATTGCAGACAACATTCATATCACCTATTATGCTATTTAAAAAGAAAAGAAAAAAAGCTTTCTATGAAATACGTTGAACTGAAAGGAATTTAATTATATTTCTTTCACGTTCTCTTAGAATTATTCTACTCTCATAACCCCACATTTTATATTTTTTTACGGAAAAGTTAATAGAAATGAGTGAACACGCCATAAGATTCGTTTACGGTTTAATTCCTTTGTTTTCTGCGTTAATATCGTTGATGTATCGTGTGACAATGAAACCTAATTTAGTAATTTATTTCACTTTATTTATTGCAATCATTTGGTCAGCTTACGAGATTTGCTATGCTTATTTTATAGAAAATATATATGAAGAGGCTTTAGTTTTACTGTGCGTGGTTTCGTTTGCATTTGGTGCAAACTTAGGATTCTTCCTACTTACGTGGAATTTTAATTTGGAAGATGTGCTGAATGACAAACAATTAGTAATATCTGGTATTCTGTATATAGTTTTAGGTTTATTACTAAATTTCTCAAAAACTTTTAAAGAACTAATAAAAAAGAACTGACCTCCTCCCCATCTGAAGGAGGGGGTATTGAAAAAATTACATTAACTTTTCATATTCACTTACTACTAAATATGCTAACGGTGCGTCTAATATTAGTCCTAGAACAAGACCTAAAACAGCGAGTGTATTTACGTCTGCTTGCCCTAATGTAATACCGAGTGCTTGGCTGATATTAGCCTCTTGTGCATATACAGAGTTATGGGTTGCTTGTGCTACAGTAGCTAACAATCCACCATAGGCATATCCGTTTTCAATGTCAGTAACGGCCATATGTGACCCGATGAAATTGCCTATGAAGAATCCAGCAATAGGTAATGCCACAAGGGAGGCTGCACCGAATAGCACTAGTAGTAGCCTTATTAGCCTTCCGCCTGAACCAGGCTGTGCACTCATATTCTATCTGTGTAAAACATTGGGGATAAAAATAAAAAACTTTTTCTGATCCCCGCCCTAACTTTCAAGTTTTAATAAATCCCTAATAATTTATGATAAGATTCAAATTTTGTATACTTCTCCTTCCTTAAAATCTGAGTTAATCTGCCTGGCTCTACTCTTTCTTCCACAACTTTGAAGTCCCACCAGTCAAACAACCATTTAAGACCATCAGCAGAAAATAGTGAAATATGCCAAGGTATTTTCATATCTTCACTAATAGTAGGTGTGGAATGATAGAATAATCCTCCTTCCTTAAGCACTCTCCTAATTTCACCAATCGTAATAAACGGAGCATACATATGTTCTAACGTGTCGAATGCGAGGACTGCATCGAAATAATTATCAGGGTAGTCATTATATTCAAACATCATAAATTTTCCCGTTTTACCTAGTGCGTTTAAATGAATACATTCAACGTCATAAAGTTTACTAAATATCTCGTATTCTGTAGAAGTACAACCTAAAATAAGAACCTTAGAACCATTACTCACGTATTTTTTAACAGTTTGTACTCTGTCTTCTGGTACTGGTGAATCGTTCTGCAATGCTTCCATCTGAATTAGTGCATATCTGAATAATTTGTTGAAAAATTTGTCTTTCATCCTACTTTCGAATAAACGTAGACTTCTCTCCATATCTGCATGAAGAAGATAATTAATCCCCATCGTTTTCTTAGCACTCTCTAAATCAAGTCCTTTTGAAATGAGATATGCTAAAGAATATGCAACTGAACGTGAAACCCCTGCATTACAATAAACCAACACTTTCTTATTATAAACAGTTGAGACGTGGATCAGAGAGATAACTCTTAAGAAATTCCAAAAATCTATTTGGACAGCGTCTAATTGTGGTATGTAAAGTGTATTCCATGGATAATTATGTTCAATTGCGACGGAAATTATAACGTTAAAATTTCGATAATTAGAAGCCGCATATTCAAAATCGGACTGGAAAACGTTTTCATCTATTCTTCTGCTTAGCATCATGCTGATAGTATAAATGGACATACTTAAAAATTTTCTGAACTCTTCCGTTTGTCCCTACACTTTCATTTAACTCATTTTATGATAAAAAGAACAGCAAGCCTCGCCCCTTCTAGGGGCGGGGTAAAGTTTTTAAACGTAAACGTCTCTTTTCTTTAAGATGCCTTCCTCTGGTCAACTCTTAGGGCATGAGGAGCGGGAGCCGATTTCTCCCGCAATACCAGAGGAGGGCGTCTACGAAGTTAAATATGAAAATAGGAGGACAAATGTAGTCAGACTTCTTCCAAACGGTTTTCAGGAAAGGAAGTTAAGGAAGTTGGCAGACACGTCTGCCAGGTTGTTCAACGAAGTTAACTATGAGAGGAGGCAACAGTTCTTCCAGCAACATCAAGTGGACTTTCAAGGTACATACCAGAAGTACTACGAGAAGTATAAGGGTATACTAGGTTCTGCTAATGCACAGGAAGTAATCCACAAGAACAACGAGGCTTGGTCGTCGTTCTTCTCCCTCATCAAGCTGAAGAAAAAAGGAAAATTGCCATCTCACATGAACCACGTTTCACCACCTCGTTACTGGAAGAAGGAGAAGAAGAGGAAGTTACTCCTTGTCATCAGACAAGACAGATATGTGGTTGATGAGAAGAACAACAAGCTCATCCTCAGGAACTTCGATCTAGAAATCGAATTCGCTGGTAGGTTGAGGTGGTACGGTAAGCAAGGTAGGTTGGAGATATACTATGATGACACAGAGAATGCTTGGTACGCTTCAATACCAGTCGAAGTAGGTGTTGAGGAGACAAAGACTGGAAAGAAGAGTAAGTTGATCGTACGCGGTGAAAGGAAGACAATCCAAGTTGAATCTCCAAAGGGAAACAAGGTAGCGTCCATCGACTTAGGTATAAACATCCTAGCTAGCGTTGTAGTAGACGACGGTACTTGGTTAATCTATAAGGGCGTCAGAGCTAAGGAGGACTACTTCTATCTTCAAAAGAAGATAGCAGAGGAACAATCTTACGCAGACAATGCAAGAAATCTAGAAGAGTATGAAGCCCAAGAAGAACATAACAGAGAGAAGAGGAGGCTGTTCGAGAAATTAACTAGGCGTCTCCTTCACCTCTACAGAACCTTGGCGTCCCATATGGTTAAAACACTTCATGATCAAGGAGTCTCCATCATCTACCTGGGCTACCCGTACAACATTGCACAGGACAAGGGAAATAAGTTCACCGTGAATTTGTGGTCTTACCGAGAATTTATGAACGCCATCGAGTTGAAGGCACAAGAGTACGGTATGAAGGTGTATGAAGTTGTTGAATATAATACATCAAAGTATTGTGCCTACCACAACGTCGAAGTCAGTAGGAGACCAAGAGGAGTAGTCAGTTGTCCTAAGGGACATAAGCTGCACAGCGATTTGAACGGTGCATTGAACATCCCGAAGAAAGCTGTTGGTATTGTAGTTTCAACAATGAAGAAACCATTATCTTTCCTAGTGCTTCATAACGGAGTAGCACCCACAAAAGGGGTGTAACGTCTGAGACCTCGGTAAACCCCCGTTCTAAAGGACGGGGAGGGGGTCAGTATAAGCAAACAAATCTAAAAAATTTTCTGACTTCCTCCCCGCACTGGAAGGGCGAGGTCAGGTCCCCTTACCCCCAAACTTCAATAATTTAATTATTGAGTCGAGAACTGGAGATTTAGCTCTAGCCTCTTCTAATGCTTCTGGTAATTTCGTCTTAACTTGCTCCGCTATAGAATCAGCAAAATGCGAAGCTAAATCGTTCATGATAGCTTGAAATTCGGGATCTTCCCTAAACGCTTTTAAGATGGATTTTGTCATTTCGGTTACTATTTTAGGATCAGCTAACTCTGGATCGTTCTTAAAAGAATTTAGGAAGTTTTTTATTAGTAAAATGATGGGTTGGGGATTTGTAGAAAGTTTTTGTAGATATTTATTTGCACGTTTTTCGGCACTTCTCCAACCAAGTCTGAACATAATGTATGAGTCAATTGTTATAATGACTGCAAGTATAACATCGTTTACAATCGGATTTGATAGAGATATCATTAGACATTCTCTCCAACAAGAAAGTATTTATAAAGGAAAATAACTGTCCTCTTTATCCCTTCATTAAATGGTGTCTTTTGTTTCCATCCCAACGACTTCAACTTGTCACAAACAAGCGATTGGTTAATTATTTCTGGATACGGAGATTTCACTTTAACTATTTTAAACTGTGACATATAAAGACTTTCGGAAATTACTTTCATCGCTTCTACTATCTTGTTCACTACTTCCTCTGATGTTAGAACATCTGAACTGCAAACATTAATCGTATCAATCTCTCCATGAGGGGCAATAGTAAGTAATGCGTCAATTAGGTCATCTATGTATATATATCCTCTTTTGCCGCTAGGGACATACAGGGTAAATGGGATACCTCTCACAAAGCTATAAACGGCTTTAGGTATTATCCTTGTTAGGTTATGATCTTGGGGGCCATATATATTAACAGATCTAACTACTGTCACTTCCATACCGAATTCTTGTCTGTAGGCAAGAGCAATAAGTGAGGATGCCAGCTTAGAGGTACCGTAAATGCCGCTATTTTTAGCTAATGGTGCATTCTCGTCCGCGTTCTCTACTTCTCCGTATTCCTTATCAGTCCCCATTACTATAATTCTCTTAACTGACGAACTTCTCCTAGCTGCTTCCAACACACCAGCGGTTCCCATAACATTGTTTTCTATGGTCTCATAAGGAGCTTGATGTCCCTCGGCTACGATAGAAGTAGCAGCAACATGGAAAATTGTGTCTATATTATTCTCATTGAGAATGTTAAGAAGTTTCCACCAGTCTTTAACATCTACGTCTTTTCTTGAAACGCCCACTACATAATATCCTTCACTTTTAAGCTTCTTTAAAAAAGAACTACCTATAAAACCAGTGGAACCAGTAACTAAAACATTCTTCATTATTCTCACTCTTTTTCATTAACCCATGATAAAGTGCTGCAACATTTACTTGTAGAATTATATACAAGTTTGAATAAGTTGTTTAATGTTTCTTTTATCGAATCTATATTTCCATCAATAATGGTGAACCTATCGAATGAATCGTCCTTATAAAATATTTGAATGATATTGTTTGTCAAAGTAACGGATTTTATCACATCTCTAGATGTAACTAAACGTTGTTTCAGCTGGTTAGAGCTAATCTCCTTATTTTTTCTAACTAATTGATAGACCTCAAGGTCAAACGTCGAATAGGGAATATAGAAGTTAACTGATGATAAAAAATATGTAAACAATGTACTTAATATGGGTTGTGTAACAAAAGCACTACCAATACCTACTGGCAAAAAATCAACAAACTCCTCTGGATGAACGTAATCAGTGATACGGTATGCTTTCCTAAGTGTTCTATAAGATTGCAGAACCAAGATTATACTATATCCGAGTCTCTTACTTGTAATTAATAAAAAACTTTCAACGTATGGAAGAATCTCCTTTCCTGCTTTATCTTTCTCTATTGTATTTTCTAGTAAATCTGTAACTAATGCCGCGAGTGAATCTAAAAAACCTATTACTTGTGTAATACGATAAAGTTTATTTGTGATAATTTCTTCGGTCATCTTTCAACACCAGTTTATTACTAAAAATTTTCACTTAAAAATTTTTGTTAAGATGTAGACATCGAAACTATTAGCACTGGATTTAATACTGGCGATGGTGTTGGAGTTGGTGATGGAGTAGGTGTTGGAGTAGGTACTGGTGGTGTTACTGCTAATACTCTTTTTACGAATATTAAATAAATTAGAATTGCTATAATTATAAGTGCTGCAATTATAGCAAGCAAAATTTTCTGTCTTCTGGTCAAAACAACCACACAATAAATAGAGGAGAAGAAAAAATAAAAATTACTTTGTTGGGTTTTACATCTTAAACGTACTTTGGAGAGCTTGTTGATTTATCGAATTTATATATAATGTCACAACAAAGTAAGTCACAATAATGATAGCAACAAGAACAATAAGAGCAATAAGAAAAGAAGTTCTTAAACTCAAAAAAATCACTTATCGCTTTATTTTATGTGCTGATCTCCTCCCCGCTTTAAAGACGAGGCTTGTCGTTTGCTTTATCATAATCTTACTTCTGATACAACCTTCTTAGGAGTTTCTTTGGAAGCAGCACCGCCATAACGGCCATAACGGGCTGCATAACCACCATAGCCTCCACTCTTCGGCAGTTGACCAGTCTTCGCTGCTATAATCATTTTAGCTCTCTCTTTCTTCCACTCATTAGCAAGGCGATGAGTGATCTCCATTATTTTTGTTGCCATCTGTTCTCTCAGTGTTCTGTTAGTATCAGCGAAATAATCTGGGGTCGAATCTAATATGTTTTGATATTCGCCTTCAACTCTTGGTATATACCATGCTACGTATTCTCCTAAACCTGCCTCATAATTTGCTTTTGCATTACTTACACCAGTAATCCAATCCTCAGCAGCTTTTTGTAATGCTACATCTAATGACCCACCGTGTGCTAGTATTCTACCTATGGTACCTCTATAACCTCTTTTTCTAGCCATATTGCATCAATGAAAAAAGGGTGGTGAAAAAATAAAAGCTTTTCCATGCTCAATGATACTGAGAAGCTCTACTGAGTTTTCTCGCCCATTTATATAGTGCTTCTAAAATTGGGGCAATTGAACTAAATGCGTTGTCATGAGTTACATACCCAACTACCATATCCTCATAAATTACTGGAGAACCACTATCGCCATTTGAAATTGCTCTAGGAGTAAATTTATATCTGTAATATTTGCCGAATGGTAAAGCTTCAACTATCTTAACTGCGATGTCCCTATTGTCTGTCCTTATGATCACGGTATCACCTACATCAAGATTGACAACGCCTATGTTAGTTGGTTTCTTATATTCGCAAAAACCTATGAAATAATCATAAGCGGTTGATAATTCGACCTTGACAACCTTTATTCCTCCTTCCAAATATAAAGGCTCTCCTCTGAAGAAATGCCCTACTGTAGCTACAAAACCTCCTCCAGTAGTTAAAGTCAAAGTAGCGTGACTATTTCCGCTATATATCTTCAAGTTTGTCGCCCCCTTGAGGGTTTATAGAACATTGAATTGATATATGATAAAGTGAGAGATGCTCTGTACCCCTTTTCCCCAATCTCTTTAACTAAAGTTATCACGCCGTATCTTTGAAAGTGTCTAGCGACGTATGAAACATATGCATTTACTGAAAGTCTGTTTTTAAATAGCCTTTCTCCGTATTTATTCCATATATGTTCCTCTATTTCTGCAAGCCTGACAGATATTTGACCTTCTTTATACTTACTTAATAGGTAATTGAAGAATTCATCGGCAACTAGTTTGATTCTGCTGAGCCTTTCTTCTTCCACAAAAAAAATAGATATTTTGGTCGCTTAAAAACTCAACTGAAAACAAACGAAAGAGCAGTAAGAAGAGTACCCGTAATTATCGGAGGAATCGCAGCTAGATATAAAACTGCCTTGTTGTTAGAAATATATAACCTTAGTCCTAAACTTCTCAAAGTGCTGATAACATTTAATATATCGTTTCCTAAGGCAAATTGTCCATTTCCAGCAACAATCGTTGAGACAATGGAATTCCCTACAAATACGGGGCCGCCGCTGTCTCCTTCTTCGCTAGGTAGCTGAAACAAAGAACCAGTGAAGTAAATTAGGTTGCCATAAACGTTTAGAATCTTAAATGTGGCCGATTGATCAATGACAATACCAGAAGTAAGAGAAGTTCTAGCTCCTACTTTGACTACTGGTTCCAATTCATTAGGAACGTCAAAAAATAGCGGGAGCATTTTACCGTAAGTGATGGTATAGGGGACGATGTCACTGTAAAGTTTGATCACTGCCATATCTAAGTTCACATCTGTCGTGTTAATGTTTGACCTATATATTACTGTCCCTATTGGTACTGGATTAATTATAGGAATATTCTCAGTAGTATATGAAGGGTTTATTTTTAATAAAGGAGAAGGAAAATACACAGTATCGTAACAAGGAACAACGTGAGAATCTGTTATGGCATAATAATTGCCGCTGTTATCGACAGCGAAAAAACTTAGAGTACCTAAATAATACGTATTTCCGCATATACCACCTATAGGGACGCCTGCAAAGATACCTTGTGAAAAAGTCTTAAATTTACCAGAGATTACGAAAGTTTCCACTCCAGGAACGTAAACTGGACTATTTACATAGATACGTTTCTTTGTATTAGACCAACCAATACATTGGGGAATTTGCATACATATACGTCTATTTTCCTCAATGAGTTTTTCGTTCATCCTAATCCCATAATTATTGGGGTTTGACCCTAAATATATGAAAGTATCCTGTACCAGAAATGTTCGTTATTATGATATAGCCAGTTCTACTGGATAATATCTGGCTTCCAGTAGGATATTCGGATTCCGAAGTTCCAGATGGTAAATTAACTGCGACTGGTTGACCGACTGGTAATCCAGTTATCGGATCATAATCTTGCACACTAAATGAAACGCCAGATCCTACAAACGTAATAGGTTCGAATCCGACATGGATAACATTTACTGGACCCACAGGCTGACCGTCAATCGTAACAGATGTTATTGAGTTATTTGAAACGCTAACCAAAATACTCGAAAACGAAGGGACTTCGGCTTTTATTTGGCCTGGTGTTACTAAAATACCTTGAACTTGTTCGTCTATTTTAACTGCAAGTGCCCCTGAAACGATAATCTTACTAACATTGGATAATACTAAAGAAACTTTACCGATAACTGGTATAGTAACTGTATTAGATGAAGTAGCGAAGGATGATAAAGACTGAGGTACAGATATGGCGAAAGTTATGGTTAATGAACCGTTGCCAGATGCGTCTATGGAAATCAGCTGTGACGGACTAACAGTTATAGTTTGTGAAGTACCAGGTGAAACTTGCACATTGATCTCTCGTCTAAAGTGAACCATAAATCCTCATAAAAATACTTAAACATTAAAAATTTAAATTTATCCGCACTTCCATAGAGTTTCAACAGATAGTTTTCGCGTTAAGAAGTCCTTAACCCCCAAATTTTTGCAATTTTAATATTCTTACAATTATTAATAAAGCAAGTGCAATGATTGCGGCAATTAATACATATATTAGATAACTCGGTACACTCGGTATAGGAGTTGGAGATTGTACTTGCGGTGGGCATGTTATTATTTCAAATGACCCACCACTATAGTTAAAACCCCATGAAACTTGCACTTGAACGAGGTCATTAATCTGCACTGGCACAGTTGCTTGACCACCAGTTCCAGGTATTGTAGACAAGATATTCCCATTTACAATTATTTGAAAGCTACTTGGCGGATTTCCGCTTAATATCTTAGCTGTTACAGTATATGCACCTGGTATTTGAGCTGTGAATTGCTGAAGAAACAGATTTCCAGAAAGAAATTGGGAACCTATAGAATTCACACATATATAACAGTTATTTACGTTATCGCACTGTCCTTGAACACAGGTACATGACATATGATGAAAATGGAATAAAAATTTAAAAATTTTTACAAAACGAACGACAAGCCTCGTCCTTCCAGGGCGGGGAGGGGGTCAGCTAATAAAACCGTAGCTTGCACCCCTTAAAAACTCTGACAATTTTTTATACACATCGTCTAGCGTATATTTTGCTACAGAATTAAATTGTCTTATCCTTGCCATAGCATCACTATCATATATTTTTACTTTTTCACAGACGTTTATATCAACTGGTAGCTTATAAAGTTGGGAGTTAAGGGTGCGGAAAACCTCGCCAGATGGATAGCCCCATGTAGAAAGTTTAAATATTTCTTTATCAAAATTTCTCTTAGTGACGCTAATGACGCTCCTCCCCAGCTCGATTGAGGGCTTAATGGGACTGAGGGAGGAGCAACCAGTATCTCCCCCTTCTTTCAAGGGACTAGAGCTCGGCAATGAAAGTCCCCTTTGTGGGGGATACCCCAATGCTAAATGGGAGTGGTTCTCTGAGCCACTCGACTGCCCACCAAATGAGGGATGTAGCCCCGAACCGATGGTGGGAACGATGAACCCCTTGGGAGGGAACCCTCGCCCTTCCAGGGTGGGGAGGAAGTCAGTTATGTCCGAATAATGCTTCAATGCAAACACACAGTCACCCCATTTGATACCGTTATGATAGACTGAACCAGTTAGTATGCCACAATATGGTTCATGTACACATCTGGTTTCAGTAAACCTTGAAGACCATGAAGGGGAACCTACTTTATATATATGTGCTATCTCTATAGTTGGATATATATCTATCGTATATCCCAGCCTAGCCGCGGAAATTGTCAGATCGAAACTTTCTTTACCCCAATATTCGGCTAAGGTCAGTTTTCCCTGTGCTTGAATTAATGCCTCAATAACTTCACGACTTAACGCGTATGAAGGTTCTGTAGTCATGACAGTTTTGTTAGTCATTGTAGAGTATATATATGCCCATCTCCACGTGTCCCTATCTAAAAATGAACTAAGGGTGTATCTATTCCTATCTATCATGGGAGGAATAATATACTTTAAAATGTCCTTCATAGGACCGTCATATATCTCCGCTAAAACGATTTTAGGATGACCTATCTTACTATTGCAGATCTTCAAGTAATCGTCGGAAATAATAATCATATGTGAATCCATGAAAATAAGACAGTCATATTTATTATAGTATGCGTAGAGACCAGCGGCGTTCCTAGCTTTACCTACACCATGACCTTGGACGCGAGTCTGATAGACTTTCGTAGGGACTGAAAGTATAGGGGAATTTTCATCTGTAACTATAAGGATGTCGACATCTTTACCTAATTTCTCTCTTATTGACAAAAGAGTAGTGTCAAGATAATATTTATCATCAGATACATGATAAGGAATTCCCACTAAAATACTTGAAACCACAAAACTAAATTTTTTAACAGGGGTTTAAAATAGTTTCTACATGGAACGGTTCAAAATTAAAATCATAACACAACCCTCGTTTATCTCCTTTAATTTTATAACACAAAAATGGGTTCATTATATGAACTTAAGAGACGATGTGGTCGCCACAATGTACTACTTTACAGATAATTATTACAAAGAGACAGATGTAACAATATTGCACGAAGCAGTCGCTGTGCTGGAAAATTTCAAACCAGATAAACAAAGAGATGGTGTAATAGTTTGTGCAGAAATCTCGGATACTGATAGAGTATCTGATAAAATGGCAACAGTATTAAATGAAAATTGTGACCTGGTAATAACACCGACTGAATTCTCCGCATGGGGACTTAAAAGGGGTGGTGTTTACGTCCCTATTCACGTCATTCCTCATGGGTGTGACCTACCATTGATCGAAAGAACCGATAAAAAGTTAGGATTTTATATATCGATTACAAACGAGCAATTTGTACGAAAAGGTTCATATATAGCATTAGAAGTCATTAACAAAATAAATTACCCTAAAGTCGTAAAGATATTCCCAGACTCTTTAGATTTTAAGATACCAAATGCTGAAATTTTAGGCAAATTAGAAAACATGTTAGACTTTTACAAAAAAATAGCGATTTATGTACTGCCGATATTAGGCGGTGCATTTGAGTTGACTGCTCTGGAGGCATTGTTCACTGGGGCAATCGTAATAACTACTGATCATCCTATCTTTTCACAACTGCCTACAATCACGGTAAAAAGTATATATACAAATAGAATCTTGTTACCACCTCATCTACTAGAATACCATATAGGAGGTGGATATATCCCAGTTATGGAAGATCTCATAGACAAAATAAACTATGTATATCAGAATTATGAAAAAGAGATGAACAGACTTAAAAAATTACTTCCGAAATTACGTAAGGTATATCACTGGCAAAACGTCATTGAAAAAATGGTAAAATTATTAAATGACTACGCGTAGCCAAAGTCAATTATTACTGCAGACGGATTGGTTACGTAACTTTGTATCTGTGGCGGGACTATACCTAAAGTCATAGCCGTATTATAGGTTATGGCTAATGGTGCAGCCATGTTTCCTGGTATAGAGAGGACTTTCGCTATTTGTTGTAATTGAGGATTAGCTGCAAGTGACGATATAATTTGATTGACTAGTGGTAAATTATCCGATACAACTGCTTGATATAATTGCGTAAATAAAGACTTATTACCCCTTATTATATCCCTAAGGACTCCAGCAGTTAATGTTACAGTTTGAGTGCCATAAGAAGCATAATAAGCGGTTGACTCCATTTTCATCTCTGCTGATACACTAGTCGGTACAACTTGAACCGTATAAATGCTGTTAGGCGTCAATAGACCTTGAGAAATTTTTTGTTGAGCAACATTTATTGGAAACGGAATAAGCACCAATATACCATTTGGTGTTTGTACAGCAACCCACCAGCTATCTCCTATTTGTAACTGTGGAGGAGATGGAACTATAGTAACTGGCAAGCCAGCGAAATTAGCTAAATATGAACCGCTTTGTACAGTAAATGTCGGTAAGGATGGAGCAGACACTGGAGTTGGAGTTGGCGGAGGTACTTGAAGTGCTTGCTGCTTAAATACAAATTTGGTTAATATGAACCATGCTATTACTGCAGCAGCCACAATCCCAAGGATGACATATATCCATTTCTTATCTATATCCATTTTCCCTCAACTAAAATGTCAGTTAAAAAAATAAAAATCTTATCCCGTTCTGAAACCCTACCTTAAAAATACCAAAACAGTAATAATAACAAGAATTATTATCACTATTATCAGAATTAAAGTTAGATTTGTAGATGAGGGAGGAGGAGGAACATTTCCAGAAATTTGACCAGTGTAACAAACATAAGCGTCTGCAGTGCATGCCGAAACTGTGGATGGGAGTCTAGCAAAAACTTCTACAAGCTGATCTGAAGATAACGATATATTCACTGACTGTCCTTGCAAAAACTCAGCTACAACGCTCTTATTAACTTCAACTACAAATGTTGCACTACAGGTTGAAGCACCCGTAAATGTTGCCACGCCAGAAGTCATAGTTTTAAATTGCAAAATGGGGGCGAGACAATTACCTAACAAACATGAGGAGGATGTTGTACCTTGAAGGGAAGTCCCAGGGCATGCAGACAACAACTACACCTACAAGTACTTAACTTTTTAAAAAAATAAAAACGTGAAGAGCGAGTTAACAAGCACTCCCTATGAATTTTTGTGAGTTTGATGTCGGTACAGTAGCTAACGGATTCCCTGTTGTAGGTGTCACAGACACGGTATACTGGGTTCCATTGATTACAAATACTAGTGATGTTATTTGTCCTGGAGGGCTACAGCTCAAATGGTTACACGGCAAGCAATCATCTAACCAGATAGTATTTGTTCCTTGAGTTACTGTATAGCTTCCATTCCACGAGTATGTTGACCCATTAGAATAAACAGTATTTACTTGTGTTAATGTTCCAGTAATACCAGAATTGAAAGTTATCATACCCCAACAATATGCGTCCGTACAACCACTTGGTATTATAAAGGATGTTACTTGTATTCCAGAAGGTGTTGGTGATGGTGTTGGCGATAATATTGGAGAAGGTGTTGGAGTTGGTGACACAACACTGGTTGTCTTTCTGGTTAAGAGTAGGAAGATCAATATAATTATTACAATAAATATAACGAAAATTAATATTAACTCTGTTCTGCTTGGTCTAGATTCCGCCATAACACCTCATCATAAACATAACGGAAAAATATAAAAATTTTTAGGTACTAAAAAATGTGGGAAAGGATGAGTAGCACTAATTGTTCATGTGCCAATGGGGCAACATGTCAAGGCTCGCCAGCATGCTGTAGATTCTCAATCGGCTTTCAATTTCTTGGAGGAGGTACAAGAATAATGACTTATATTGTACAAATATCTGGTACTTATAATATATCTGGGACAACAGTCAGCGGAAATCCGCCATCGAGTTTTGTAATCTTCCTAAATGGAACTAAAGTAGCTTCTTTTAATGGTTCTGGAGGATCTGCTAGTGTTTCCGCTAATGCAGGAGACGTTATCACAGTAAGTGTAAATTGGGGGCCATTCTATCAAGGAGGTACAGTAGAGGTATGTATTATGAGTCCAACTCCTACTCCGATCCCATCATCACCACCCCCAAGTATTCCATCAACAATGTTGTTAATAATATTCGCATTAATCTTTGCTATTGTTCTGATAATATTCCTATACTTATACATTAGAAGCTGACTTCCTCCCCGCCCTGAAGGGTGAGGCTTTTCGTACCCTTAACCCCCAATTTTTATAACGTCTATCGGAAATGGAAGAGAAAGTAATAAATTCAAATATAATTGTAAAATGACCTGATTATTTGTCAAAGGAGAATTATTCATTACTAAATAAATTTTTTAACAAATCTAAAACTAAATTTGCCACTGTATCTACTGCGTCGGCATATTGCTTAACATCTACACCTAAAATCGGCTCTAATTTTATCTTAACGTAAACTTCACGTGTTTCTTCATCATATTCTACTGAATCAACAACAGGCGGGGATTTCGTTGATTTACCTACGAGTTCAAGTAAATTCTTAATGTCCTCTCTTTCGACAAACTCAACAGCTTTAGGTAATGCTTCCAACACAAACTTCTGAAATAGCTCTCCTAGTCCTTCACTCATTTTTCATTCCTCATCGTAAAATTCTATAGTTATCTTCGCCTTAACTTCCTTTTTGCTCAAGGGCGGTATTTTATCTCCAAAATCTACTCCTATATCTATCGGATTGCCCATAGAATCTGTAAATCTTACATCGGCTACATAATGAGTTGTTTGACCTTCCTTTAATATGTCCATTACATCCGAGAATATTCTGGAAAGTGCCATTTGAAATGCTAGTGGATTAGAGAAGTCTTCTGGCTTTAATTGTATTGCTTTGAAAACTCCCATAACCTCGCCTATTTTGGACTTTCCCTCAAACTCGACCTTTACAGTAGGTTGTTGACTCATATCTACTAACTCCTCATTTTTAATATTTTAAGTTTTCCGCTTCTTCTTCTTTCGACGCCATATATTTCTGCAAACGATACAAAAACTCTTGAGCTACACTGAGAGCTTTCGTATTACTAAGTGACCTAGATATTGACATAGTGTTCTTAGTCTTGATAAGAAACGCAAAACTATCATAATTAAGAATTGCTTGCCTTCTCGCTATTTCATTAGTAAATACACAAGGAGTATGATGAGGAACTGTCTTTAAAGTATCACAGATGTCATTGAGCATAGATATTGCAGAGGACATTTCTCTGGAATTCGTAGAATAAATGTTGTTCTTTATAATACCGATAAAGTACGGGACATTTCTAATTTTGTCAAGTAACATTGGCAAAATGAGCCTCAGTTCTGCGTTCAAAATTCTTATGGACGGTTTTGCTGGTGCAACAATTGAAAAATATGCATCGACATTCCTTAACAATTCTTCAGCGGACACTCTATCAAATGAGGGTGGAGTATCTATCAATATTATATCATAACCTTCTGGTAAAGCGGAAAGTTTTCTCATTATAGTTTGTTGATCAACGTTAATAAAGGCGTCATGCTCCATAGGAATTAAATCTAGGTTATCCATAATGTTGATCGGTCTCGCACGTAAGTTTGGTATCGAAGAAAATCTTCCTATACCGTAATATTCTTCACTAAAAATTGAATAAATAGAAAGTGAATCACCTAAAATTCTATATGATAAGTCTGCTTGTAAGTCCGTATCAACCAACAATACTTTTTTCTTAAATTCGGTAGCAAATGCCAGACCTAATAAAAGAACTAATGCGGTCTTTCCTACTCCTCCTTTTATAGTTAATACAGCTATCTTCATCACACTATAATGATATGAAAGTACTTTTAAGTTTTTCGCTCCCTTAACCTCCGCTAAATTTAAAAATTAGTCTTTTAGAGATTCACTTATGAATGAGGAATGTATACCAATTATTGAAATACAAAACAAATACAGTTTAAATAAAAAGGAACTGTTAGTACTAGCTTCGGAATCTGGAATCTTTCTCACAGAACAAGATAATGAGATATGTGGAAAAAATGAGTTGTTTTATAAAAATGTAGAGACCTATGTGAAATATAGGAAATATGTAGAGGAAAACAACATTGTAATGATGAATGTGGAACATGCAAAAATATTCGGTATGCTCGATTACACTGTAATTATACATTTTGGGAAAGCATTCGTCACAAACAAATATAAGCAGATACGCCAAACAGACTTGAGGTATATAGTAGATAGTAAGGATAGAGAAAAAGTGATATTGTTTTTTAACAGATATTATCTTGTACCTAATGACGTCTACGAAAAAATACTACTGCAAAAAAGGAAAGACAAAACTAGAACAAAAACATTTGTAATAGATATTAATGAAACATAGATAATAATATCGAAATTAAACCATCTAATATACTTATTGCTGTTAATATATAGAGCATCGTCCTCGTATTTGATTTGTTTAACTGCCTTTGCAACTCGTCGATTTTAAGAGAAAGTGTCTCTGTTTTATCATCGATTTTTTCACTAAGCATTTTAATCTGTTCCTCCAATAAGAACATTTTGGACATGAGACCAGGTTTAGTGTTTTTACCACCAAACAATATTTCTTCTTGTTTATCTACTTCGTTTTTTAAATTTTGGTACTCAGTTATTATCGTCTGCAGTTTTTGCTGAATCTGGTCTAACCTGGCTTCCAACTCTTTATCCATACGTTAGAACTTTGATAATAAAAAAATAAAAATTAATCTAGAAAGTTAAACCTGCTGGTCCACTCCTTTTTTGCTTTTTTGTTGTTTCTTCCAGTTCTTTTCCAGTTTTTATATAACCAGTTATATGATCTGACATCGATTCAAAATCGGTACTTTCA
>Ga0208559_100025_pt1 | contig 54311 bp, 46 predicted proteins | sample BED_Mat_host_6_1_FD_187138 | JGI IMG/M metagenome (GOLD analysis project Ga0208559, IMG submission 187138) | Extremophilic microbial mat communities from Yellowstone National Park, USA - BED_Mat_host_6_15 (SPAdes) (version 2) | ecosystem: Environmental > Aquatic > Thermal springs > Hot (42-90C) >...
TGTAAACCACGTCTTGCGCGGTCACAGGATAGCCGTCCGACCAGGTTGCGTTTTTCACCAAATAGAATACTGCCGCAGAGTTGTTCGGGTAAACGTACCACTTGTACGCGAGGTCTGGGACGACTGGCGCAAAAGTTGAGTTGTACCTTATCAAGTAGTCGTAAACATCAAGAGTGGACATTGTGGACACAACTGTATAGGTGGTAAAGGGATTAAAAGTGTCAAAGGGTGTACCGCCATAGCCAATAAATAAAAGTTGTTCCCTGAGGTTGCTGCGCAAAAACTGAAGAAGATACCGAACTCACCAAGATGCTAGAACACACTATCAAAAGTAGCAAAGCCAACTTTTTTTGGTTGTATCGCATGGAATTCAAATGCGCCAAGAGATATTTAAATCTTTTAAAAAACGCTACAAAGCATAACCAAATCGAGTAGGCAGTTATATTTTTGTAAATCTAGGAAGTGTGCTCAATAATTTACATATTTATGTTAAAAATTAGCAAAAAAATTTATATATATTAACAAGATATCGAAATCATGACTCAAAAGGGTTTTGGTGACGAACCTCAAAAAAAGGAAGTTGGGGGTAGTAGCGCAAAATCCACGACAACCGTGTTCGTCAGAGAAACCACAGGGCTTGTGAAAACGGTTTCATTTCTTGATGCGGTGATGCTCAATATAGCAAACATGTCAGCTGGCGCTGCGCTTGCAGTTCTAGGCTTTACACTTGTAAACATTCCTGAGATCTCGGGCTTGAATCTTGTGATCGCATCTCTAATCGCGCTTGCTCTTTCAGTGCCACAAGTGATAGTGTACACAATCTTAACACAAAAAATCCCAAAAACTGGAGGTGACTATGTTTGGATTTCACGTGCACTAGGAGGGTGGATAGGCGCACCGCTTTCTTTTGCGGGTTACACCATGGAGACGCTAGCTTATTTGGCTCTTATTGCAATTTCAACCGTTTTCGCAATTGGTAGTGTGGGCGTTGCGCTAGGCTTTCAAAACATGCTCGGACTAGCGCTACCTGGTGGAATCCCAGGTTCACAGCCGTTATCGCAAATGCTAATCGCATGGACAATTTACGCGTCACTTATTGCGTTGAACATAGTAAGACCAAAAGCTGGATACAAGCTTGTATCAGCTTTTACCCTTTTTGGAATCTTAACCACGATTTTGGGAATTTTGGTGATACTTTATGCTGGAAGGCCTGGTATTGCATCGTACATCAACTCCCTTGGCGCTGGAATAAGCTATCAGCAACTTGCTTCATCATACAAAGGTGGCTTCTTTAGTTTGTATCCAACGATTTTTGTGCTACCATTCTTTGCGGCTTTTGTTTATCCATGGGTCAATGCCGCTCCTGCTGTGGCTTCAGAAATTAAGGGAAAAAGCGCACTAAAGTGGAACATAGCGATTTCTTCTGTAATCGTTGCCCTTCTTCTCACCTCAGCGCTTGGCGTGATGTACTATGTTGGTGGGATGGGCTTTGTGAACATGGCAATGAGCAATCCTAAGCTCGTTTTCGACTACTCTTTTAACTTTTGGACGCTTGCAATGGGCGTAGCGCCTAACGCCTTTCTATCATGGCTTATCGGCTTAGGGTGGATCGTTTGGAGTCTTGGTATACTGGCCTACGGTATAATAGTGTTTGCGCGTTACGCTTTTGCGCAAGCGTTTGATCGCTATCTCCCTGAAAAGCTTGCGTACATAAGTCCGAAGTACGGCTCACCAGTTACAGCGCATCTAGTAGACCTTTTGGTGACCATAGCACTTGTGGGACTTGCGGTTTACTTTTACGGTAGCCTACAAGCGTTGTTTGGTGCGGTGATGATATCAATGGCGTACTTTGCGTTTGTAGGAATTGCCGCAGCAATTCACTCCAAAAAACAAAGCGGGATTACCAAGCGAGCGTTATTTTTCTGCGGAATGGCGATGGCCGCAATTTTCTCGTTCATCGTGTACCAAATTGTGTCAAATCCAGGCGTATGGGGGGTTAACGAGCTATCGTACTCCTATGTGGTCTTTGAGCTAGTCTTGGGTTTCCTAATATACGCGTATTCAAAAAGAATCAACGCAAAAAAGGGAGTAAACATAGATTTGGCGTTCAAAGAGATTCCACCAGATTAAGACGTACCAAAAGTGAGTCCCAACTCCTTTAACCATTTTCTGTAGGCTATTGCGATCCTATCCGATTTTAAGTGAAGTTCCGCCGATAGGTCAAGAGGTAGCTTTTCTGGTCTTTGCGACTCAACAACCTCTATATCCTGTTTTACTATAGAATCCTGAAACTCTCTTATCTTTTGCTCGGGCACTTCGAAATCGTAGTTCAGCGCAAGCCAGATCCAAGCGATTGTTTCGGTTTGCGTCACGGGTGTCGTGGTCAAGTAACCAACAAACACTTTGTCATCCCATCTCTTAGAAAACTTAGCGGTTAGAGGGTTCAAGCACTCATACGTGTAACTCACTATCGCTCCTTTGCCAAAACCGTCTGGATCGGGTTGCCAAACCTTAATATCTTTTGCAACGATCTTTCCGTTTACTCTTTCTGCGACAAACTCCGAAACTTCTGGTTTGTTCTCGTCGCCCAACAAACCAGCGTGAACATAAGGAAAGTGTGTCACGTCCAAAAAGTTTTCCACGACCCTAGGCGCGCTCGCTTTGTAGTGGTAAGGTCCGCAAAATATTTTTCGAAAGCCTGCGTCTTCCCACTCTTTAAATTCAGGAATTTCGGAAGTTGGAGCATTCAGAGAAACCCAAATTAAGCCGTAACGTTCTTCAACCCAAAACGCTTTGACTTTTGCGCGCTCAGAAGGACGCATTTCGGGATGCGCTGGTATGTGAACACACCTTCCATCGGCGTCATACTCCCAACCGTGATACCGACAAACTAGCCTTCCTTGCTTTACTTTACCAAGAGAAAGCTTTGCGCCTCTGTGAACGCACAGGTCCTGCCAAGCGTGGACGACGCCCTGACCCCTCCAAAGCACAAGCTCTTCTTCCAAAAGCTTTACTGGTCTAACACACCCTTCTTCTAACGAATCGGAAGAGGCGACCGCTATCCAAGCACACGAAAGAAAAGGATCGCCCATTATTTTTCACATCTTTGTTCTTTTGCACTTTTTAATAAACTTTTTTTGACATGATACTGTAAATTTTTTCAGCGTAAGAGTCCAAGAAAACCCTAAATTTGAGTGATATAGACTCAAGTTGTGCAAAACCCAACGCTCGACACCGCAAAGCTCAGCCGATTTCACTGGATTCTTTCCACTCTAGCTGGCATGGGTGTTCTTATCGACGGTTACGACCTTAGCGTGATCGGCTTTTCTGTGCTTCTCATTTCCAAAGAATTTAAGGTTTCCGCGTCTTCCAATCCTCTCGTTTACGCGCTCATTCTTTCAAGCGCGTTAATAGGCATGGCGGTTGGAGGTGTCACGTTTGGAAGGCTTGCGGACAGGCTTGGTCGAAAAACGATGTTCACGATAGACCTTCTTTTCTTCATAGTGTTCGCAGCACTCTCCGCTTTGTCAAGAAACGTGTTTCAACTCATACTCTTCCGAGCTTTGATGGGAATTGGAATAGGCGCAGACTACCCGATTAGCTCCACGATAATATCCGAGTTTTCACCAGCAAAGCAAAGGGGCGCTTTACTCATGTACGGTATAATGTATTACTGGGTGGGAACGCTACTTGCTGGTGTCGTGAACTTTCTCACACTTGGACTGGGCGTCAAGCTTTCTTGGAGGGTGTCGCTTCTTGTGGGTGCGCTACTTGCGATACCCGTAGTCGCCGCAAGAGGGCTAATGCCAGAGTCGGTAAGGTGGCTTATTCAAAAGAAAAAGATTGAAGAGGCAAGAAAAATCGCCGAAGAAAGAATTGGCGCTACATTAGGAAACGCAGGAAACGAAACGCCAAGAAAAACCGCAGAGCTTTTCACAACATACCTCAAACCAACGCTGTTTTTGCTTGTCACTTGGTTCTGCTTTGACGTTGGCGCCTATGGCTTGGGCTTCTATACGGCGACACTTTACAAGGAATACGGAATAAACAGCCTATCCAAAATTGCGCTCTTCGGAGCGCTGAGCGCGCCCTTCCCAATTCTTTCTTACTATGCGCTCATGAGAATGATTGATCGCTATGGTAGAAGAATTCCCACGCTTTTAGGTTTTGGCGTGATGCTCGCTGTGCTTCTTGTTTTGCCCTATCTCATCCGCGTAAACGCGTTGACGCTACTTCCGCTGTTCATAATCTTTGCGTCATTAGAGCAGTGGCCAGGTGGCACGCTGAGCTTTGCGTATTCGGTCGAGCTTTATCCCACTTCTTTAAGAGGAGTGGGCCAAGGGCTTGCAACTTCTGTGAGTAGAATTGGCGCAATTCTTGGCGTGACGCTATTTCCGCTGATACAAAAACAAGGTTTGGTTTACGGCACGCTTTTCTTTGTTTCCTTTATTATAGTGGCGCTCGTGGTTTCCTACTTTCTTGCGCCAGAAACCAAAAACTACACACTTGAGGAAATTTCGTCAAAAGTTGCGCGATAGATTTATTACCTTTTTGCGAAAACTCGTTTTGTGAAAATCGCGGCACTTCTTCCAGCTGGCGAGTACACAAAGGAGCTAGAGTTAATCCTTCAAAGCTTTCCACACGAAGTGAAGCTTTTCACAAAATTGGACGAGCAAACGGTTGAGCACCTAAAAGAAGTAGAGGTTTTGGTTTCAACACCATTTTTCCCCTTAACACGTGTGATCCTTGAAAAAATGGCGAAACTAAGGTTCGTTCAGTGCGCATCAACCGGATACGACCACTTGGACGTTGAGTGCCTTAAGCAAAGGGGTGTGATCGTAAGTAATGTGCCAGACGCGAACAAGGAAAGCGTCGCAGAGCACGTGATCATGGTAACACTTTGCATTTTAAGAAGACTGGAGTACGCACTTCAGAGCACAAGAAACGGCGTTTGGGTTTTGGGCGAGCTTGCATCAAGCGCGCACGAACTTATGGGAAAGAGCTTTGGGATTTTGGGTATGGGAAGAATAGGAAGGCAGCTTGCAAAAAGGCTCGTACCGTTCGAAGTGACAACGCTGTACTACGACTTAATCAGGCTAAATCAAAAAGAGGAGGAGGAGCTTGGTGCAAGCTATGTCACTTTGGAGGAGCTCTTTAGGCTGAGCGACATTGTAAGCATTCACGTGCCACTCAACCACTCGACGCATAGCATGGTAAACGCTAAGCTACTTTCACAAGCAAAACGAGGCTTGATACTCATAAATGCCGCACGCGCGGAAATTGTGGAAAAAAGCGCTCTTTTGGAAGCGCTCGAAAACGGAACGCTTTCTGCTGCAGCGCTTGACGTTTACGAAAACGAACCACCGAACAAAGACGACCCAATACTCAAGCACCCAAAAATTCTTGTGACGCCTCACTACGCGGGAGTCACCTGGGAAGCGCAGCGTAGAATTGCGCACAGAGCGCTTGCGAACGTGCTTCTATTCGTGCAAGGGGGCACACCGGTGAACCAGGTTTGAAGGCTTCCGAGGCTTTCTTTAACATCGCAAAGTCACACGGTGTTACGCGAGTGTACGGAAACCCCGGAACAACAGAGCTACCATTGCTTGATGCTCTTAAGAAATTTGACATCGAGTACATGCTTGCGCTTCAAGACGGACTCTGTGTAGCGATGGCTGAAGGAGAAAGCCTTTACACACGCAAACCTTCAATTGTGAGTTTACACACTGTGCTAGGTTTGGGGAACTCGATTTCTTATATCTACACATCACTCAAAAACAGAACACCGCTTATCGTGAGCATAGGCCAGCAAGACACACGCCACAGCTTTCACAACCCGTTTCTTTACGCAAAAAACGACGAAATCGCAAAAAGTGTTGTGAAACAGGTTTTCACACCTTTCACACAAGAGGATGTTCCAAGAGTTTTTGTCAAAGCGTACAGACTTTGTGTGACGCCTCCCTTTGGTCCAGTGGCAATTGTGCTACCGATGGACTACGTTGACTCCGATATCAAACTCGAACACAAAAAGGAGAATTACAGCGTAAAACTGGGTGTGGACGAAGAAGTTGTAAAAAGCGTTGCGGAAAGGCTTGACCAAGCAAAGAACCCAGCGATCGTGGCGGGGTACGAGCTTGACATTTTCAATGAACACGAGGCGTTAAGGAAACTAGCGGAGAAGCTTTGCTGTGACGTGTACGCTGAACCGCTTACGTCAAGATGCGCCTTTCCTTCAGACCACCCTTTGTTTTGCGGCGACCTTCTTCCCGCCTCAGCGCTTTTGAACATGACGCTTGCGCCGTACGATTTTGTGCTACTCGTTGGTTGCTCGCTTCTGCTTTACCCTTACACCGTTTTGGAGCCACTTTACAAAAAAAGCGTGGTTGAAATAACTTATGATGCCGAGGAAGGGTTTAGCAGGACGTGGGAAACGCACGTTTGCGACGTCGGGTGGTTTTTGAGCGAGCTCACACTACACGTTAAAAAGCGGGAAAGGGAAAGAACACAAAATTTGAAGTATTCTCTTTTGAGCAAGGCCACATCCGCAAAGTTTCGGATGGGTGCTGAACACGTTTTGTATCAAATTTCAAAAAGAAACGCTGGTAGGGCGGTTTTCGATGAAGCGGTTTCTTTAAGTCCCATCCTCAGAAGTTTCTTGGGATACTTCCCTAAACGCTACTTTAGCGCAAGGTCTGGACAACTAGGCTGGGCACTTCCCGCTTCCATCGGTTTCTCGCTTGCTGCACTACCTTCACTCGCGGTTATAGGCGACGGTAGCTTCAACTACGCGTCGCAAGCGCTCTGGAGCGCCTCGAAGTATCAAACAGACACAGTTTTTATTGTTTTGGACAACAAAGGTTACGCTATCTTAAAAAGCTACGCGCGCTCAAGGAACATGGAGGTCACCGAAGAAGAGTGGCTAAGTCCAGAAACCAAAGCGGAAAGCGTTGCAAACGCTTATGGCGTCGATTCTCGCGTCGCAAGCGACCTAGATTCGCTCGAATCTGCGCTTGATTGGGCGCTAAGCGGAAAAGGACCGAAGCTTTTAAGGATAGAAGTTGACACGACAATACCACAGCTTTTTTAGGCGATGTCAATTTGCACAAATTCATCAGGATTCGTGAGCAAACCCACTCTTATCATCGCGTCTATGATTTCCACGACTTGAGTTCTGATTTGTTCAGGTTGTGCGCCCAATGTGTTAGCAAGCTCTTCCACGACACGCTCAACACTTCTTGTTCCATCGCACAGAGTCCAAATCATGTGTTCGTGCTTGGAAACAGCATAAGCTTCACCACGTGGATTAACAAGAATGATCGAGCCATCTTCTCCTTGTTGTTCTGAACCCGTCTTTAAAGGTTTCATATCCATTGGTAATGACGCAACGGGTGTCGCACTCCAACCGAGTTGCTCTCGTGCGGCATCAGACATTCTATCAGGAGTCCAAGGCGGGTCCCAAACTATCTCAACCTGCGCGTTTTTCACACCAGGAACTTTGAGTAGCTCTTGCTCAACCTGCTCCTTTAAAAAGGTGTGCGCAGGGCATCCCGGTGCTGTGAGCGTCATCTTCACGTAAACCGAATCGTTTTCAACTTTAAGATCGTATATCAACCCCAAGTCCACTATGTTCACAGGAATTTCTGGGTCGTAACAATTTTTCAGCGCGTTCAAAATTTGTTCTGTTTGAACCATTTTTCTCACTAAGTATACGCGCTCGGTGTGTATATTTCTTTTGGTTAGAGACACCGAATACGTGGGCAGTTCCACGTGTGACGAAGTGTGACACCCGATTATGCCAGGATTTCCCACATTTGGCTTCTAAATTCATCTATCGCTTATCCGAATGGTATCTGGTACCCACCTTCGGTGTGCTTATGTTATTATGAGCCGCGTCGTACAAATTACCTGTCGCCATGTCATTGGGTGTGGATGATGCCACTAGAAAAATGTTTGAAATTCTGTTGAACTACGCCTGAAGGTTGGATATGTGATTCAGTTAATCATTTCGGCTTTGAATTAATTACAAGAATAGGGTGTAATATGCTTGGTACTCAGGATAGGTAAGAAAGCAGAGATTTGCGCTAAGAAGAAAATAAGGGAAAGGGTGGGTTTAAAGCCTAATGGTAAAGTGTACTACACGGTTCCAGGAAGAAAATGCACTTAAGATCGTGCTAAACCAGACGAAGTTTTGAAGAAAAAATTACACAGCTCACACTGAAGAAGCTAATGAAATAAGTGAAGAGGTTCAAAGAGGCGAGTGCATGATCAAAAACTAATGTTTGACACAACCTACCTCTCACTGCTCTTTGGCATAGACGTACCACTCCAATGCTATTCGGAAATATTCCCCAAGTCACCATGAAGTGTGGTACAACCCGCTTTCCATAATTGAGGTGAAATAGATCATAAACTAAGAAAAGGAGATTTATCTAAAGAAGTACAGGAGAGATTTGGCGGTGATGTTAGCTGATTCAAGGCTTAAACAAACCGAGCTTTTCACACCCCAAACTAAGTGGATGGATCGCTTGACAGGGCAATTACTTCGACCGAACGATCTACGCCACTACAAAGCAACCTGGTTTGGCACTAGTCAGCAAAGACCGCGTGCTCAAAAAGCTCAACGAAGCGATCAGCTGGGATGAGCTAATAAAAAGGTTCGCTTAAATCTGTTTCCGTGTTTTGGATACGATAATTTTTCCCAAAAATAAGAACACTCACACCTTCATACGAATAAAAAGTATAGTACGCCCTATTCGCCGTTAAGAAGGTTGAGAATCCTACTGTACCATATTAGGGTTTATATAGTTTAGTGCAATGTTAACTTAGGAGGATCTTGAAGCTAAAAATTACCATAGCGGGGGAAAGGGTTCAAGAAGTGGGTTATAGGCTACATCTTTTAAGTCTAGCTAAGGGGCTAGTGGGTTTTGAAGCTGAGAACGTCGACCAAGATAAACTGGTAGTCTATGTCGAAGGTGACGATATAGCGTTAACCCGCTTTAGAGAGGCAGTCGAAAAAAGTCGGCCGCCATTAGCAAAGGTTTCGAGTATAGCGTTTGAACCCTTTGATGGGTTTGTGCTATCCATTTCCGAATACAGACAGCAACTAAGCTTAGAGCAACTTGTCAAGATCGCTCAGACAGGACTTGAAGTTAGGGGTGACATCAAAGAGATGAAGGGTGACATCAAAGAGATGAAGGGTGACATCAAAGAGATGAAGGGTGACATCAAAGAGATGAAGGGTGACATCAAAGAGATGAAGGGTGACATCAAAGAGATGAAGGGTGACATCAAAGAGATCAAATCAAACACGGAAGAAATTAAGCAGGACACGAAAGATATTAAAGCAGACACAGCAGAAATAAAAGGAGACTTAAAGCGAATTTCCAAGACACAAGATGAAATACTATCAGAGGTTAGAGGTATGCGCATGGATCTTCGAATCTATCTTGATGAAAGACTTAAACGGCTTGAAGCCGATGTAAAGACCATAAAAGAAAAGCTTGGCCTCAGCTCATAGTCTGAATCTAAAATTTTATTTTTATCATTCATTATCCTGATTCTTGTGTTACAGCTTTGAACAGTTTGCATATTTGGATATCACGCTCATCTGCCTTAGTCCTAACAACGTTGACAAATCGATAGTTTATGGATAGGACTTAAATGGCGGTCAATACGGGATTGATGAATCAGCGTGAAATCCACCACGTATTTACTGCAAAAAACTTGCGAAAATTCGAACTAAGTGGGGTTTTCAACGCTTTTCAAGCCTCAGATTTTAAGACATCGACCTACTCTAAAATTGTTGATTAAGCTCAGGTTTGAACATGAACACCGTCGTGATTTGTGGCGTAGCGGCAAACTCTTAGGGCGAGTTTCGGTTGACGATGAAACCACAATGCCAATCTTGTTTGAAGTTTCACTCACAAGAACTACACAAAACTTGGATGTTCAGTGATATTAGTGGTTTTGTTGATCTGTGTTTTCACCTTCAAAAGCGCGAAAACTATTAAAAGGTGCCCTACAACAATTATGATCTACTCACATTTCTCTACTCGGTACACCGAGCACTGCGAGAAACACACTTTGGTCAATCAGGAGGTATCTCCTTGAACACGCTCGACGTGTCGATTCCCTTTCTTTTTGCGTAGAGTTTTGCGAACGCGTAAGCGACTATACCTGTGATTATAACCGCAACAACAAGCTCTTCTGAAATTGGAGTGTTTACGCCGTAAACAGGGTTCACAAGGTAGTTGTAGGCCGCCCATGCGTTAAGAAGAATTGTTCCAAGTCCAAAGAGACTTAAAACAGGCAGTTTGCCCAGCTTCCAAGACACTGGCGAGGATTCAAAAAGTTGCTTTTTGATAAACGGGAATAACAGTGCGGCTGAACCCACTATAAACATCACAAAGTTAAACGCGAACATGCTCGAAACCACGCTCAGCGCTGGTTCGAATGTTATCAGCACAAGGAAAACCCACCCTAAAACGCTCACAAGAATTGTGGCAAGCACTGGTGTGTGAAATCTTTCGCTAACACTCGCAAACCTTTCTGGTAAAAGCCTGTCAAAGCTCCACGCAAAGATTATTCTGCTATCGTTTATCATGTTTTGAGCGATATACATCCAACCTAGCAAAACGAAGCCAACACCCGCTAGCACGTTCAAAACCGGGTTTGTGAGCACCACAAAGGATATGGAGTTCACGAAAGGTAGTAGCGGCACACTTGAAATCGCAGATGAATTTGTGTACTCAAGATAGCTAAACGCTGAAAGGAAGTTGAGACCAACTTTTTGCACGAGCACAAACGCAATCGCCGCTGTAACTCCCCCCACAAAAAGAAGCGCAAGAAGCATTCCAAAGATTTGGCTTCTTTTCACGTTTCTGATTTCGCTACCTATAAACGCAGAACCCTGAACCCAAGGTATTGCGATAAAAGCGGACGGAAGAACGGAGAGCATTCCGATTAAGCTTATCGTGGTGGTTGGAGGTGTCCAACCGTTTTTCGTGGCTTGAGAAATTATAAAATCATAGGTGTTCGAATTAGAGGTGTAAGGAGCCATTACTTTATTAAACACAGAAACATACGTTGAATGGGAAATTGCGGAAAGATACCCAAAACCGATGATTGTGCCAACAACTCCTAGAATGAAAGCCGCAAGCTGAACCTTTACATAAGCGCGCATTCCTGTAATAACAAGTGTGGCAAAAAGCGCAATCACAACACTTCCAATCACAAGCGCGCTAGTCTGAGTAGACACAATTTGAGATGCGGAAACAAGAGCCTGATTAGAAGTCGCAAGACCTAGCGTGGCCAAAATGCTCGATAAACCTATTGTTGCAAGGGTGTTTGCACCAAAACCGATCCAGAAAGCAAGCCAAACCACCCAGCTCCAGCTCACTATGAAACCTAATGAAGGACTAAGAATTCTACTCACCCATACATAGTCTCCGCCGCTTCTTGGCATCGCCACAGATAGTGTGGCGTACGTCATAACTTGAAGCGCGATAATCAGCGTGGAAAGAAGTAAACCAGGAACGAGATTCACGCCAGCGCCTTCTAAAATCGCGTCTTCATAAACAAAAACAAGAGCTAAAAAGAAAGACGTAAAGAAAACGTTGAACATGAACACGTCTTTCAGAGAAAGCGTTTTAACAAGCCCAGTGGCCTCTCTGACAAAAACGCCCACAGATTTGTGCATAATATTTTAAAAAAACCACTTATATTTAAACTATAACAAGATTATTCGAGTAAAACGAACTTTTTCTATTTTCCCGTTTTCGCAACCCACAACATTTTCGTCAACTTTTGCTCGTTTCGCGTTTGCCTTTTTGAACTCAACAGAAGCTTCTAGTGGCTGTGACGAATAAAGCGCGTTTTCTTCGGACCTGAGCTCAACTTCTTTATCTTGATAAAGCAAAAAGGATGAAGAGCCGTAAACCACTATTTTTTGCTCCGTGGGAAGTATTGAACCCTTCCTCAAAAAAAGCGGTAGCTCTTGTGTCGCAGTCACCCACGCTTCGCCTTGTTGCTCGTCTTCCGTCCACCAGTCAAGCCAAGTGCCACGTGGTAAGTAAACCTCCCTTTTTTGAGCTCCTTTTTCTAGAATTGGCGCGACCAAAAGGCTTGGTCCGAGCATGTACTCGTCGTTTATTTGGTAGCAATTTTCGTCGTCTTGAAACTCGTACGCAAGCGGTCTAATAACAGGATGGCCTCGCTTTGACGCTTGATACGCCAAGCTATAGATGTAAGGCAAAAGCGAAAGCCTTAGCGAAATCGCTCTTTTTACCATTTCTTTGTATCTACTTGGAAGATTGTACGCTTCTTGGTCGTTTGCTTTTTTGTCCTTGTGGTTTCTAAAAAGTGGGAGTAGGCAACACATCTCGTAAAACCTTGCAACAAGCTCGGGGTCGGATCTTCCGATAAACCCACCAACATCACAACCCACGAAGGGAACGCCTGACAAGGAAAGCGAAAGCAGAAGCGGAAGCTGAAGCCTCATATTTTCCCAACTAGAAGTGTTGTCACCGCTCCACACAGCGGCGAAACGCTGAATTCCCGCGTACCCAGAGCGTGTCAAAACAAAACCCTCTTTTACTCTTTTTACTCCTTCAAATGTTGCCATAGCTTCGTATAGCGCGTACGCGTTGTGAACAAATACGTGACTCACCTTTTTTCCGTTACCAAGAGTGTGCACCGCATCTTCTGAAAAGCTCTTACTTTCATTAAAGACCGATGGTTCGTTCATATCAAGCCACACACCATCTAAATCGTACTCTCTTACCCACTCCTCCACGGTTTTACTCCACAGTTCTCTTGCCTTTGGATTGAAAAAGTCTGGAAAGACGCACATTCCTGGCCATACCCTGCCAGTGTAAATTGTTGAATCACAATTTTCGACGTAAAATCCTAGAAACTTTTTAAAAACTTCGTAGTTTTGGTCAAGCTTTATTCCTGGGTCTAATATTGTTACCACCTTTACTCCCATTTGGTGTAGCTTTTGAACTAGCGACTTAGGATCAGGAAACCTGCTTTTGTCCCACGTGAAAAGTCTGTAACCGTCCATATAGTCTATATCCAAGTAGAGAACATCTACGGGTATTCCTTCCTTTTTGTGTTCTTCTACGAGTTCTAAAACCGTGTTTTGTGGAAAGTAGCTATAGCGCGAGATTTGGTGGCCGAAAAACCATTTTGGTGGTAGGAAAGGTTTTCCGACAAGCTCGCAAAACCTTTCTACCACGTCGCTTATACGAGGTCCTTCGAAAATGTAAACCTCCATCCAGTCCTCGGGAGAACTCACTACAATCCTGTCGTACTCTCCTACACCAATGTCAAAAGTGAGCTTTGAGCAAGAATTCACAAAGAATCCCTTTGCGTCTTTGTTTACCGATATAAAAAATGGGATGGACACGTAAAGCGGGTCGCTTTCCCAGCCATAGCCGTAAGAGTCGGTGTTCCACATCACGCAGCGCGTCCTCTTTCTTTCGATGGGATAAGCTTTTTCACCGAGTCCAAGAATGTGCTCTCTTAAACCAAGTGGTTTAAAAAAAACACAGCCTTCGTGCGTCGCTCGAAACTCAAGCGTTTCGCCCAAAATTTCTAGCTTGTTTTCGCTTGAAAAGCGCTGTTGCTCTTTGAACTCGAAACGAACTACTGGTTTTGCTTCGCCAAACTCGAGCTTCCAAACTCGATCTCCCCGAGAGACAATCATGTGAATCACCCGAAAGCGTGAAGAAAATAGGTGCAAGCTTAAAAAGGTTTGTGTGACGAAGTGAATGGTGCCAGGATAACTTATGTTTGCCACCTCAAGTGTACCAGTGCACGGTTCTAGAAAATCTACGAGAAAAGCGTTTTTCTTTGATGTTGTTGCAGAAGCTTCTTGTTCCTTGAGATACCCAGAGGCTCAACACAGCTCAAAAGTTTGGCACGCGTGGTTTCTGAAAACTCGAACCACAACCTCGCAGTACCAAGACCACTATGTGTAAGCACCACGTGTACACAGACACCTCTTTCTCAGCTTCCGAAGAATCTGAGTTGTGAGCGAAACTTTAAATTGCTTCGTAATGCGGTCAACCGCAACCCGCTTAAGGGTTTACCGCCACACTTCACAGTCAACCGCAGTGAGCTCTCACGAGGGGTCAAAGCTCAGTTTTACCCCAATCCGAGTCCACTCTTCAACACTCGACTTGATCGTAGAGCAGCCGAGAGCTTTGAAGTCTTTCTAAGGTTCAGTCCAATGCGTTGAGTAAAAATCAGGTATTACCTTGAACTCGAACATCTTTTTGTTTCTCACAAATTTTTAAAAGGGAGTCTAGGCGGTCACATGCTCACTAAATCCTAAAGCTCAGCGCCAACCACAAGGCAAGGTAACACGCGTCGCACTATGGTAACCGCGCTGTGTGAATAACATATTAAAAATTTTGAAAATTCTGCATTTATCGTAGTCGCACAGCGTCACTCAAAGTTCAGGAATACTTTTCTACTTAAGTGATATCGAACTGGTTTGTTACAATGAAAGTGTACCCGTTGATCTTTTTTACAATGAAAAGTGAGTGGCAGGAAGGGTTTTAGGATTAATGTTACACGTTCTAAGCCGGATTTTGGCGAATAGCTCGCATTATACCAAAAAGTCCACCCTTGTACTTGGATGCTTCCGCTCATATTACGGAAAAAGGTTACATTGAGAAAGGCCCATTGAGCGCTCACAGAGTGGTTCACAGTGCGCGAAAACTGCGTTGAAGGAAACGTGAGTTGAGTTGTGGGCTGCACAACCTCGTAATAAGGTTGAACGACCACGCTTGACACACCATTTGAAACAACAAAATCATTTCCATATTTTTTAATCGAGTAAACTTGTGGAAAGAGCGTTGGTAGCGAAAGCATCACAAGCTCTGTTTTGTGTAAAGTACGCTGCATAGTAATAAGTCAAAGACACGCTTTGGTAAAACTCCCCGCTTATGTTCTTTCCGTAAATCGAATCGTAAAACTTTCATGAAGGATTTTCAACTCTTTGCGAATTTTGGTAAGAGTGTGCAAACACCACCGCGCTCGCAATCAAAACGCAAATCAAAAAGATCAGACCGCTTTTTGTGTAAAAGATGCTTGTCAAGTCAACCACCATAATTTTGGCATACTCGGAGATATATAACTCAAAAATAGATTTTAGTAAACGCGACACAAATTCGTGTAAGCCACTAAGCCAATAATTAGTACGTTTCTGATAACAAAACTTTTCATAAATAACCGCAGTTTTTAGCTCAACGTAGCAAGGTTTAATAACGAAAACCGCCCACTAAAAACGGGTTGAAACAAACGAACGAACGCGTGTACCGAACGATTAGCTTCGTTTTGCCTTTTTTGGTGTACTCTCTCACTCTTAACGCGCTTTGGGCAAGCGACCACCCTAACAGCCTTTTGGACTTGCAGTACGCGCTCCTTGTGAATCACACGGCGTTTTTCCCTCAGTCGGTTGCGTCAAACTCTGTGGACATAAGCGTGTACAAAGACCACTATACCAGCGCGCTCGCACCAGGTTCGGCTATTCTTTCAGCGCCGTTCGGCGCTTTGGGAATCGCCTTGGACAAAAAGTTCACTCTTTTTGGGTATGAGCGGCTTTTTGATGAGTTGTTTGTAGCGCTTTGCGCGTCGATTAGCTCTTTTTTGGTGTACAGCGTTTCTAGGGTGTTTTGGGGTGTGCGTTCAAGCTTTCTTTCATCTTTGAGTTTTGCCTTTGCATCGCTTACTTGGCCTTACGCCACGGTTTTCTTTCAGCATGACATCGCGCTTCTCTTTGAGGTTTGCTCTTTGTACTTCGTGTTAAAACACAAACCGAAAAGCGCGGGTTTTTCTCTCGGAATTGCGCTAATTGTGGACTACACGAGCGCGCTTTTTGCTTTACCAATTTTGTGGTATCTAAATAGAAAGCGCGCGTTCGGCTTCGTGTTGGGTTATCTTTCTTCTAGCTGGACGACTTTTGCGTATAACTACTTGGTTTTTGGTAACCCTTTTACATTTCCAGAAAACTACTGGATTGAAGGTTCTCGCTATTTACTTTCAAGGTTTACGCTAGTTTATGCGCCTATTCACTTTTTGTTTTTGTTGTTTTCTCCTTACCGCGGGCTTTTTGCTTTTTCGCCCATTTTGGCGTTTGGTTTTTACGGAATGTTTTTGATGAAGTCTCAGCTGAAAAAGCCTGCAACACTTTTTCTTCTTCTTTTTTTGGTGAACATCGTTTTTTACTCTTTCTGGGACGATTGGGACGGCGGCTTGTGCTACGGTCCGAGATTTCTTGTCGAATCGCTTCCCTTTTTGTGCGTTCCTATTTCTTGCGCCTTTGAAAAGGCTAGAGGAGTTCTTAAAATGTTAATCTCAGTAAGCTACGCGTATAACGTGGTGGTTCAGGCGCTTGGCGCTCTTACGAGCGTTTTTTCTAAGTCAGGTAGCGTTTACTTTTACCAGCCGTTAGAATTCAACTTGCGCATGTTACAAAAGGGTGTGTTCACAACGTGGTGGATGAACACAAATTTCGTGCCTTTTTTCGCAAAAGTCACGTTCACCACCGTGCTTATTTTTTGTTTGATAATACCTTTTTTTATGTTGCAAGCGAGACACCTCTGCTTAAAGGCGGAAGTTTTCTGAATCATCGCCCGCCTTGCGTCCTCTTTAAGGAACGTTGGGCGAAGTTTTTCAGACTACCGCGCTGGCACACTACTCGCTTTAAAACAAGATTCCCGAAGTAAAAACGAGTTTTTTGTTTTTGCCGCATCTGACTTCCCTCTTGTTAGAGGGCTTCCAGTTGGATTGTGGATAGATCAAAGACAAAACTTGGGTTTTTCGCTAATCCTTCAAGAAACCTTTTCCGCGCTTGGTAAACTCTGCGATTTGCTACGCAACTAGGAGTGCAAAGTTCGGAACTCAAGGTTTTTAAGCAAATTAGTTCTTTTTTTATCATGTGCTTGTTTCGTACTCTTGCTCGGCGTGTTGTAAAGCTTGCACGCTACTTCAAGCTGGGTTTTCAACTCGCGGTGGTTTTTGATGCGTACGCTCTGGGGTGGTAAGCCCTTACACGCACGCAGAATGTTCGCGCGCATTTAGCCTTTATCCTCATCCTTTATTCAAGGGCAAAGGTTTGGAGGGCTTATAATGGGGCTATCATCCCACCATTAAGACGCTTTCACCCTCATCAATTAAGATAAAAAAGTTCAAAAATCATTCAGGAGGTATTTCGCGAAAGTTCGCAAGAATGTTGAGCCCGTGACGTTTGTGATACGCGACCGCACCAAAATAAAGCGCTATAGAAAGCGCAATCAAAGCAACAACCACTTCAAAGCTAAAGAGCGTTGGTGATGTGATAAGCGGGTTTGAGTAAGCGATGTACCCTTGCGCCGCAAAAAGCACCGCGGTTATCGCACCAATTATCGAAACAAGAGGGACGCTACCCACTTTGGCTTTGATCCAACCGGGTGCTTGTTCAAAAAGCTCCTTTTTGACAAACGGAAATGCTACGAGCGCAAGCGAAGGCACTACATAAGACACGTCCCATAGAACCGTTCCCAAGGTAAAAGCCGAAGACCAGCCCAAATACGAGTACGACGCGGACAAACCTATTCCCAAAATCACCATTGCGACGATCGAAACGTAAGGCGTATGGAATCTATCGGAAACTCTCGCAAAACTTGAAGGAAGCAGGCGGTCAAAACTCCAGGCAAAGAAGTACTTACTCGAAATCCAAAAGTAAGTAAAAGCCGCGCAAAGCGAGCCGTAAAGATAAGCGAAAAACATAAAGTAAATAAGCGCGCGGTTCGGATATGCCGCAATCGCCAAAATAAGCGGCTGAGAAGGCGGTAGTGGAAGAGGATAGGCTTGTGTGCTAACACCGTAAACATCCCAAGCTCGCCCAACAGCGGTGATCCACTGCGCGCTGACCACGTTTAGGGTGAGCGTCGCGGTAACGCTCCAGTAGATGATGCCAAACACGAGAGAGAGAAACAAAGCGATAGGAATAGACTTTCTTATTCCTTTGATTTCGCCTGAAAATGCGTTGACGTAGTTTCCTCCTAATAGGAAAAGCGAAGCCAGAGGAAGCGCAGTGATTATCGCGCCAAAACCGCTCGCCATTCCAGGCCAGTTGTTCGATGTGGCGCTTGAATAAAGCGCTTGATACGTGCCATTTGAGTAGGCGCTACCAATCAACGCGTTCCACTTTGCCACAAAAGAGCTTTGGTTTGTGGAGCCAAGTATGAACCACATTAGCGCTATGCCCACACCAGCCATGATCCAAGACGAATAAAGCAAACCTTTTGTGAACCTTGAACCAAAAATTGAAAAAGCCCCGAAAAACAGCGTAAACGCGATTCCCAAAAGAAAAGTTCCACTTGCGCTCGAAAGAAAGTTACCAAGCGAAGTAAGAGAAGGTGAAGAGTTGATAAGCCCAAGCACGCTCAAAATCGTGGAAAAAGCGTACGAAAAGGATCCTATTTCGCCAACATACGCGGTGTAAAACACAGAAAACATGTAAACAAGAGACCAAGCAAATCCGACAACGGGGTGAAAGATACGGCTAGTCCACACATAATCCGAGCCTGAACGGGGCATCACGATGGTAATCGCCCAATACGTGAACATAAGAAACACAAACGGAATAGCGGCGACGAGTAAAGAGAGAGGAAGGTTCGCGCCAAGCGTGTTACCGTAAAACCAAGGAAACTGAACTGTTGTAAAAAGAAGAGCAAAAACTGCGGCTGAAGCGAACAGCAAAACGTCAATTGCGCCGTACTCTTTTATTAATCCCGTGGTCTCTCTGACAAAGTACCTAGCGCTTGCCATTTTTTTAATGAATTATATACTTCCTTATTAGTATATCGCAACAAATTGTTATTAAGGAGGAATGAAACCCTTACCCTCTTCTTCGTCTTTGTCAGGAAGCTTAATGCTAGAACGTGGCACCATGTGTTCCAAAAGGCTTCTATCGGCGTATATTTCCGAACCAGTTCTCAAAGCCAAAGCAATCGAATCCGAGGGTCTTGCGTCTATCCTTAACCTTCTTTCTCCTTCTCTTAAGTGTAAGGTGGCCGTAAACACGTCTTTGATCAAACCGTCAATCGTCACCTTTTCAAGTTCCACGTCCAACTCTGAAAGTATGTTGGTGAGCAAATCATGCGTAAGAGGACGCTCTGGCTTAATGCCTTCAAGCGCGGCTTGAATGGAGAAAGCTTCAGCTTCGCCTATAAAAATCGGTAGAACGAGTTCATTGAGCTCGTCCACGAGCAAAACCGCATCCATTTTGTTTGAACCATAACCCACTCTGTACACTCCAAGAACGCTCATTTTAAGCTCCTTGTTTTCCAAAACTGGTCATCACATTATCTTAGCTTAAAGAGAGATTTATCGGTTTTGTGTGCCTTGTTAAGTGTGAAGAAACGAATTGAAAGCAATCAATAGCGAAATATCCAGCCTTTTTCCTTATCTTCAAAAAGAGAGAGTTACCGCACTGGCACACCACGCGCTTTAGAAGTCGCGAATCAAACTCACACGGATAGTGAAAGACTTGGTCTAACTCGCTCTAATTCTTCCGAAGCTTGAAGATGTTGTGCACGCACACAAGCGCTTTGTAGAAGTGAAAATTTTGATGTGTACGTCTCGTATTTACAGATTCACACGCTCACAATTTTATCCCGCGGTATTTTAGAAATCTCACCATGCTGTCTGGGTAATCCACGTATAGGTTTTTCCGTTGTATGCCTAGTGCTCAGTGACACCTAGCATCTATACGACGCGCAAATGTTTTTTGCTATATCATGAGTAAACGCTGTTATTCTTTAAGAGTACAAGTTACAAGTTGATTAACAGCCTCTTTGAACGGCGTCCCAAACGGTGAACATCTATTTGAGGAATTCTTCAATGAAAGCATTGTCACAATCAGCCCCACCAGTAACCAAAGAGCTAAAAATGCCCATCAAGTTTGGCTAGTAATAATATGTGGCAATTGGGTTCAAAACTACACACATACTCACTTCAAACAGTGGAGAAAAGAGTGAGAACTGAGAACCATAAAAAACCCAACCCAGTCTAGTAGCACATATCCACTTTAATATAGACCACAAAACTCAATACCAAAAGCCCATCACAGGCTTCTTAGCCTATTATTCATGAAGTGTGGTTTGCGTCAACGCTACTATACCCATCATGTATTTAAGATAACGCAATTTCGTGCGTGACTCGGAAAAGGCGTAATCTTAGTGGTGGCTCTCAGCTTAAGTCAGCGGGGATGCTTAGGTTTTGAGAGCGAGAAAAGTGCTATACCGAGTAGGGACACAAAAGTCGCCAAGAACACTAGCTCGTAAAGCTCAAGCGTTTGAAGCTCGCTAAAAAGACGCTCAAAGCTTACAGAGAAGTTTGGTAACTGCAACCTCGGAGCGGAAACATTAGTAATCGTAGGACGAGTTCTAATTGGTTGACTAATTGGGTGTTGCGGAATCTGTTCACTCAGATTCTGAGTCATAGAAGCACTCGTGTCGATTACCGCTAATATGGTAGAGGCATCGTAAAAAAAGAGAAGCGTAATGATTAAAGTAAGGCACATCACGGCAATACTGAGTTTGAAACTCATCTACATCACCACGACCACCCAACATTAGGCTGCGAGTAGCTGATCGTCATGGTTATCGAACCAGAACCACATGAGAAAAAGCTTTCTGAGTACGAGCATCCAAATTGGCCACTCGAAGGAGATGAACCGAAACCGTCCTTTGAATAAAGCTCTATGCCTTGCGCGCTAATGGGTGAAGATGGAAGCATGCTCATGGATGTGAGTCCGTATCCTTCAAAAACCACGTAACCATAGTACATCTCACCCACTGTGCTCGCGGGGATTGAGATCACAAGGTCGCCGCCAGTGTTGTAATCGTACACCGTGGCAAACCAGTATGTGGTACCGTTCGGGTACTGCGTCCAGTAATCGTAGGGTATCACGGTGTCACCTGGATTAACGTATGCCAAAATGCCACAAAATTGCGTGTCACAGTTTAACCCGTCCCACGTAAAGTTTCCCACAAATTCATCGAACATTCTAGGTGTGGACGATGACACTCCAGCACGATATACGATACCAGACTGAACAAGGCTTTCTTGGTTTATTGGCTCAACACCGACCCAAAAAGACGCGAACGGGTTGGTGTACTGTGTAGTGGACAAGGAGGTGGGTGAGAGATCGTTCGCGGATATGCCATACACACCCGCGCTACCTTGGTTAGCCACAAAATATAGGAAGCAGTGGCCAAGATCACCGCTACAGTCCATGGTTTGCGTTAAGGAGGTAAGAGGTGAGGTGATGGCCAAAGAATAGGCGGTTCAGTTTAGAGGAGTCCATGTGTTTTGTGTGACGTTGTAAAGCCAACAACCTTCTGGGTCTGGTGGAAACACCTTAAGCGGCTTTGGTCGACCGCCCGCTTGAACGGTTTGCAAGAGGTAGCGTGACTGCAAACACCCCATAAGAAATAGCACAAAGGCTATTTTCTTAAAACTCACATATTCATACTAATGGGAGCTATTATTATACCTTTTTTAACCCAGGTGAGCTACCTCCGCTTGGTGGAGCTTCCTGAATCACCGCCCCGCCCCCTCAACCCAAGAGAGGTAGTGGGCGAAGCTTTTCAGACTACCACGGTGGCTCCCACCTCTTTTTAAAACAAGCGTTGAGGTCGCGGTCCAAAGTGAAACCACAGTGGGGGAGTTAAAGATTCTTTCAAAGTTAAATTCTGGTTGATTCTACCGCACAAGAAACACTTGCGTGAAGAGTTGTAAGAGGGAACAGGAAAAACAAGTTTTCCTGTTTTTACAAACTGCCACTCAAGCACAGCTCTGAAAAAGAGGAGTCGTAGAGTCGAAGCCTCCTCTTCCTGGTTTCGCCTTTCTGGATTAAGCCTTGGACATCCAAATCCTCTAGCACTAAGAGGTCGTACTCCTGTGCAAGTAGCGCCCCAAGTTTAAAGAGTCACGTCTAAAATCCTTTAAGTGTTCGTGTTCTTTCGCAAGTCTTCGTTTTAAGCCAGTTTTTGAAAAGAAACTTTTTTCTTGACGCTCTGAAGCACCCTGACTCTATCAAGAGAGCGCTCAAGCGGTTTTGGGTTCTCAAGGAAGCGACCGTCCGACAAAGTGGCAAGTCTTGCTATCCCCAAGTCGACGCCTACCGCTTTTTTGGGTTTGCGTGTTTTCTCTGTCTGGGTTTCGACTTCTACCAAGAAACGTGGATTCGACCTGAAGGGTAAGCCTTCACGCACACTTGAGACACGCGGCTCAAAGGAAGATCCCTGTGTAGAATTAAAGTGAAGAAGCCGATTTTGCTCAGGTAGAGACGAGCTTTCCTCTTTTTGTTCTTCCTAAGACCAGCTTCCCTAATATCAGAAAGCCTCCAACCACTCTGAGGGTAAACCAAGCACAAAAACTTGTGAGGCTTCTTCACCCTGGGTTTGTTCGCAAGGCCGTCGAAGAATCTCTGACGCGCTTGGTAAACTAAGCCACCTGCTGGGTAACTTGGGAGTGTAGCAACTGAAACTCAGGGTTTTGCTTTCTTAGGTCTAAAGCGAGTTGTCTCAACTCGTTTTTGCTCATCGTGCGTTTGTTTCTTTGGTACTCCTCTTGTTCAGCGTGTGTTATAGAGTTTACACGCTACTTCAAGCTGGGTTTTCAACACGCGCTGGTCTTTGAAGTGCTCGGAAGCGGTAGGCTCACACGCACACGAGTGTTTTCTCTGCGTGTATTTACACCTTTGTGATCCCCGAGGTTTTGAAAAGTTTATAAGGCTCAAACGTGGTGGGACCATGAAGTTGAATTGGTAAATGCACGTTAACCCACCACGATGTTGATGACGCGTTGGTGAGTGTGGAAATCGTGCAAAACTCACAAACAATCCAAATTTAAAATATTCAGAGCATATACTTTATTTTAAATAGGCTTCGCACATTTTTTGAATCAAGCTTTTGTATAGTGACCTTAAATCGTTTATCGTTTTTACACCAAGCGTCAACCCAAGAATTCTGTGCACAGCTTCCCAGCTTCTTCCTTGTAGAGACTTTAAGATGAGTAGCCTTTCGTAGTCCTTTTCGATTTTAACTCTTTTTTGCTCGCTTGCGATAAAGTGCGCTTTCACAAGCGCGCGAATGGCGTCGCTCGCGCCTTCGTAAATCACCAAATCCTTTAAAAAAGACTCAAGTCTTAGCCGCTGAGAACCTTTGAACTCAGGTTTGACATCCACCTCACCATAAGTTTTAGAAAGAAGCATCCACGCTAGCTCGCTATCCATGTCAAAGTAGGAGTCGTAAAGCGACTCCAAAAATCTCAACCTGAACTCCTTGCTGAGCTCCACACACAGCTTTTGTGAAGCGATGCTTATAGGTTTGAGAACAACTGTGCTAAATTCACCCGAAACAGGATTTCTTCTTGCGCCGATAAGAATGGGGTAATATCCGTTCTTGAACCAAAACGAAAGAAGCCTGTGGTTCGCACCAAAAGACGAACCCAACCAGTCAAACCTTTTGAACTCTTCTTCTATTTTGGAAAGAAGGTGAGACCCAAATCCGCGGTTGTGTAGTTGTGCGTGAACCGCAATTCTCACTATCCTTAAGCCCTTGAGCTTGCCTAGAGCTTTAAGATGGGGATAGTAGCGCAAAATCATGCTCGGTATGAGCTGTCCTTTCAGGTCCTTCTTTTCAAGGAGTTTGAGCTGAGAATCACTCAAATCTCCTTCTGTGCAAACGTGCGCCGCAGCGATCACTTTTCCTTCTTGTGAAAAAAGCGTCCTCACTTCGTGGTTCGGGGAGTTGCCAAGAATCGCAAGGTCATCTGGCTTGTTCCTGTAATGCGTGGTGATGTACAACCCAATTAAATCTCGTAAAAGCTCGTCTTTCTCAAAAAGCTCGTCCCTGTTTAGCGCGCTATAAAGCGTTTCAATGGGTTTGATTTCCAAGCGTGTTAGACTGGGTTGCTCCGCATCGAGCACGAGAACATCGTAAAGCCAAGACTCAACTGGGTCGTTTGACGCATAGCGCACGGGCTCTTTCATTTCGATTTCTAACACGTTTGTTCGTTGCTTTTTCAACCTGTTCAAAAACAGAACAGAAAAGCCTCTTCCAGCGCCCTCGTAACCGTGCATCGTGGTCGAATAAACCGCCCTTTCAAATCTCTTCATAATACCAATAAGAATTGGAAGGGAAACACCCGCAGCTTCGTCCACGACTATCAAATCCGCCCTTTCTCTAAGCGCCACAAATGGCGACCTATAGTAAACCACAGAATTTTCGAGCTCCAAAGACACAACCGAATCTTCGCTTTTTGTGACCCTGAAATTCACGCCAAGCGCTTCAAGCGCCTTTTGGAGAAATTCGAAGAGTGTTTGAACGCTCGACCTTTCGGGAGCGGTGACCAGGTACTTTTGCCAAGGCGCGCTTTTCAAAAGCGCGGCAAGCGCAAGACCCAAAACCGCGGATTTTCCTCTGCCTCTGTCAGCTTTGATCACCATCGAAACGTTTTTGTTTAAAAGGTTTTCAAGAGCAAACAGGGTTTTTCTTTGATCGTTCGTCTTACACATTTCATAAATTTCTCTTGGAAAGATTTTTCCTTCAACCTTTTGTTGCTCTAACTTTTGTGGCTCAGGCCAAGCTGGTCCTATAGCCATATTGAGATTTGCGTCCACGTAAACTACTCCCGTCCTTCCTATGGTTTTTTTGAGAAGCCTTTTTTCAAATCTCTTTGAAACTTGCCCGATATCAAAAGGAGGTGCCACAAAAAATGAGTGGTAGAGGCTTTTCCAGCTCTCGAGCTCTTCAGGCGATGGACCAACGAGTAAAACCAGTCCTCCTCCTTTTACCAGCTCTACGACAACGCCTATGTCGTTAGGGCTCATGTGATTTGTCAAGTCAGCGATGAGCGAATCCCAAGTCGTTCCAAGAAGAGTGTTCACATCCTTAAACTGAAACTCCCGAAAATTCACCTTTGACTTCTTTACTTCATCCAGTAGTAGCGATGTGCTTTCGTCCGTGACATCCCTGTAAACCACTGCTATACACATTTGCGAGCAAAACTTTTCAAGAAGAGAAGACACGAAACCCTTTCCTAATGCAGTGTGTGCAACGTAAAAAAGGAGTCTGTGGTTTAGGCTTTTCGCTCTTAAAAACAGCTGCTCAACTTGTTCGATCAAAGTTCTACTCAACAAACACTGGGTGCTTTTGCTTGACAAACGTTCCTCTTCGCAAATCTTCCAAAGCTTGGATTATTTCTTCTTTTGTGTTCATCACGATTGGTCCGTACCATGCGATGGGCTCTCTTATAGGCCGCCCTGAGAACAAAAGGAGTCTTAAGCCCTTTTCTGACGCTCTGATCCACACGCTGTTTCCTTCTTGCGAATAAACAACCGCATTTCCCGCACCTATCGTCGCGCTTGCGTGGTCGTCAAAAGTGCCGCTTCCGCTCACCACGTACGCGATAACCGTGTAACCGTTCTTTACTTTAGTTGTGAATTCACCCTCTGGTGGCAGAACAACGTCGAAATAGCTCGGGTCTACACTTGCGCCAGCTTCCAAAACACCCTGAACACCTTTGAATTCACCCGCAACAACTTTTACCTTTCCGCCATGCTCCAATGGTTCCACGGGAACATTCTTACCCTTTATTCCTCTGTAGGTGGGTGTGCTCATCTTGGATTTCGCGGGTAGGTTTATCCAAAGCTGAAAGCCCACTACACTTGTGGGCAAACCCACGGTTTGCAAAAGGTCATATTCGTTCTTTTGGTCAAGTGGTCTTGGCATTTCTTGGTGAAAGATTCCGCTACCTGCGGTCATCCACTGTAGGTCATTCGGGTAAATCACACCTTTGTTCCCTTCGCTATCTTGGTGCTCAACCTTACCCTCGAGAAGATAAGTCACCGTTTCTATTCCCCTGTGAGGGTGCCACGGAAAACCCGCGATGTAATCCTCTACTTTGTTTGAGCCAAAGTGGTCGAGAAGAAGAAATGGGTCTGTGAACTTTGCGGTTGAGGTACCACCAAACACCCTTTTAAGTCTTACACCAGCGCCTTCAAGCGTTTCATAAGCCTTTAAAACCAAACCCACTTTTCTAGTACGCTCAAGCGTCATTGTGTCTCACGTAATATATAGCAAAACTGTCATCAAAAAGCTTTTTGCCATTTAATGGCGTAATCACCACCCTAATCATCAAGTTTTAACCTTCCAGACCAAACCATAAGCTGTGTAAGCGTTTTCCAGTTTTGCGACTTCGCGTAAAGCTCGTCGAGAATCTTTTGCGCCTCATCTTTTCTTTTTACTCTGAGAAGCGATATCGCCCTCCAGTACTTTAGTTCGTCAAGCTCGGCAAATTTCACACTCTCTTCGTACGCTTTGAGCGACTCATCGTATTTGCCTTCTAGCAAAAGCTGTTCGCCTTTATCAGCCCATTCGTATGCTCTTTTCAGTTTTATGAGGCGTATGAGCTCCTCAACAGGGTTCGGATGATCCTCCACTCTCAATTCAAGAACACGACCCATCCAAGCGTTTGGGTAAACCGTGGGTTCGACTATAAGTATGGCGGCAGACTGGCTTCCTCTGATGTCACCTCCCGCTCGTTCTGCGGCCAAAAGAGTTTGCGCAAGCCTTTCGGCAAACGGCAGTGACAAATTCGCTTGATAAGCGTCCTTCATCGCGCCCCAGATCGTGTCATTTGACATAAGATTTGCTTGCACACTAAACCCTTCACCAGTTGCATGGCCTGCCCAAGGTATACACTCTTTACCCGTGTGCACCGCGACGTTGCCCCTAGAGTCAACCATAGCCACTTGTCTTAGCTCTCGCATGGGGTCAATCGAAAGTAGCGAGTTGAGCGCATCAGCGGCACTTTTTCCTGAGCTCATTAGTTCTAGACCCAAAGCACCATAGCTAGGTTCTGCGAAAGACTGTGTTGCCACAGCGCCCACTCCAGCGCGCGCCCAAGTGACTACAGAACCCACAGAAAAATAGTGAGACTGCACTGCAACACCCAATAGCCCCGTGGACTTGTCGCGCGCGACAATGGAATAAGTCATACACACTCTTTAAGAGAACTTCCTAATATCCTTTTGTTTGAGGTGAACAAAACAAAGGAGCGCCGAAAAAGCCGCAACCGCACACCAAGCGTAAAAAGGTTCAAAAAACTGCATGCTCGAAGGTCCTACAAAAGAAGAAAGGGAGCGACCTAGAGAGCTTGATGAGAAGTAGTAACCCTGATACCTTCCTCTGTTTCCCTCCTTAGAAAGTTGCGCCACGATCGTTTGCATGGGAACGGCAAGAAGAATTTCGCCCAGTGTGGAAACGACAACCGCGAGCTCCAGCTCAAAAAAGTTGTGAGAAAACGCGACCACCAAGTACGCCAAAGAAGTGAGTAGCATCGCTATTGAAGGAGATAGGAAAAGCGATTTGTCGATTAGCTTCATAAGTGGTAGTTGTAACAAAACAATCTCAAGTCCGTTCGTGGTAAAAAGAAGTCCTATTTGAGAATTTGTCAAATGAACGTAACTTGCCGCATAAAGAGAAAGCGTGGTATAGGTATACCCATTCACAAAAAACGAAAGAAACACCACAACAAACAAAGAAAGGTGATTCGCTCCCTTTTTTTGTTCGAAAAATTCGATCTTTGGAACGTCACGCACACGGTAAAGCGCGAAAAAAGTTGCGAAAAGCGCGCAAAAAGAGCTAAACACGAACACATAAGCGTAACCCAAAGAATCCGCAAGATAACCTCCTACAGCAGGACCAAAGCCAAATCCCAAGTTTCCTCCCATGGTCAGAAGTGAAAAGCCCTTGCTCATTTTCGCTCTTTCTTTTAGCGAGGCGATTAAAGAAGAAGTTGCGGGGTTCGAAAAACCGCGAAAAAGCGAAAAAACTGGGTAGAGAGTGACGAGAATGTAAACAGGTGACTTTGTGAAAATCAGATATCCAGTTAAGGAAGAGGAAATGAAGGAACACGCGTAACCCGTGAGCATAACACGCTTTGCGCCAAAGCGGTCGGTCAAATGCCCTCCCAAAATTTGGCTTAAGAAAGTGGCAAAACCAGAAGCCAAGTAAACCACACCGATTGAGCCTAAAGCGAGCCTTCTTACCACATCCAAATAAATCGCAAAGAAAGGCATTGTCGCACTCCACCCCAAAGAGTTTACAGTTCTTAAAACAAAGGTTGTGCTCACGACGTCTTGCTGTTTCATCGCTCGAAAAGCTCGTGAACAAGAATAAGCGTAACTATTCTGTAAAATGAGGTTTCACTTTTTGCGCCAAGATTTTTAGCGCACGAATTGAATTTACTCCGAGTGGCAAGCCGTAGCAAACATGCGTCACACCACTTTTAAACATTTTAAAAGTTTGCTCTACAATTTCCGATGCGTTACCAAACGCGCAAAAGTTTTCCAACACTTCGTCGATGTTAAAAGCCTCCTGTGTGATCCCAGCGAAGCTCAACATCGGAGACCCGTCCACCAGTTTCGGAAGGTACTTAGCGAGCGTGCGAATCGCAAGCTTACGCGCACGCTTTCGCTCACTTTCTTCCTCGACGACAACGCAAAACGGTCTAGCCACGAGCTCTTTTGCGCCCTTCGGCGAACCCTTTTTCATGGCGTCGAGAACCACGCTCACATAAGAGGGGTTCCAAAGGTTGTCCACGACGATTCCGTCGACAATTTCAAAAGAGCACAAAAGCGAAATTGTGCGCGGACCACTAGAGCCTCCGTAAATCACTGGCCTTCCGCTGTATCGAAACCTGAGCGCTCTTCCTTTTGGAAGCGAGTAAACTTTACCTTGGTATCCTTTTTTCGATTTAGAAAAAAGAGCTTTTAGAATTTCGAGCGTGTCAACCAAAGCTTGCAAGCGGTTCTTTGGGCTTTGTGAAACGCTTTCGTAAAAAGCGCCTCGTGAAATTCCGAGCAACGCTCTTCCCTTTGTCACTTCGTTTAAAACAAGCGCGTTTGCGCCTGTATAAAGCGGGTGGACAAAAGCGCACGGAACGGTCACGACGCCTATTCTCACTTTTTTCGAAAAGGGCGCTAAAAGAAAGCTCGTCGACCAAGCGGGTTTGAAACCCAAGTGTTCGTAAAGCTGTAACGAGAAAAACTCGTGCTCTTCTAGAATTTTTAGCGCCTTAAGATAAAACGCAAAGACGCGGTCACCCTCAAGCGCCACGCTAAACTTCATAAGCGTATAAACACAAATTCACAAAAAGGTTTAACTTTTTGTGGTGTTTTTTATGTGTTTTGAGTGACCAAGGTTTTCCTACCGTAATGGGCAAAATCGTGGATTATTTGGTGATGCTTCTTGCGTTTATAACTTTGGTCGCTCTCATCTTTGGTGTTTACAAGCTTTCGCTCGACCTCTTTAACATTTTGAACGCAAGCACTTTCGATATTGGCGCAAAGAACTTTGTGATCGACACACTCACAGTTTTCGTGGTTTTGGAGCTAATGCTGGGTTTTTTGCAGTACCACGGAAAGAACAGAATTTCTCCTTCGTACATAATTGACGCCGGAATCTTCTTTGTTACAAGAGAGCTAATGATTGAGCTGTACGCTGGTAACACAACGCCTTTAACGTTTGTTTCATTTGCAGCGATTATAGGCGTTTTGGGACTTGTCAGAGCGGTTCTCACCAAAATTTCTCCCACTTAACACTTATGAGCAACTTCGTAGTATGGTTGTGGTATGTCGTACCATGTTGCCGCTTACCTTCTTATCAACGCAGACGTTGGACACGAAAGTGAAGTGCAAAGAGAGATTCAAGCCGTGGAGTTTGTAAAAAGAGTGGACGCTGTGTATGGCGTTTACGACCTTGTGGTTTATTTGGAAGCGCCAAATCAAGAAAAGCTCACAGAAGCGGTAAGCCGAATTAGAAAGCTAAACCACATTCACTCCACGCTCACGATGTTTGTCGTAGAAAACAAGTGATCCACTTTGGGTTGGGTTTACAACGCTGGTAGGGGTCTTGTTATAGCTGGCATAATCACGCTAATCGAAGCCGCGCTTGCGTACTCCAAGCTGATCGATGGTGACCCAAACCTTCTTGGTGAGTATTCTTACTTGTTTTTGCTGATAGGCGTGATCGTGATCGCGCTTTCGATGAAATTCGACTTTGGTGACAAAAAGGTTTGATCTTGTTTACAAGCGCTTTGTGAACCACTTCTGACCTCTCCCCAAAAGGCGAGGGCTCCGAGTGTCTTAAGTCACCACATTTAATAGGTGCTACTCGGTTGTGGTTCACGATGAAAGACAGAGGTCTTTTGATCGTCGAAATGGTGCTTACCACTTCGCTATGTTCAAAGCACCGTTCAAATTCGAATGGAGTTTTTGCCCTTTAGCACAGTTAACCACTCCACTTGAACGTCTTTCGACTTCAACACCGTAAACGCACAGAAACGCGACGTGTTGTATTCAACAACTTCGTACACTCTGATTCCGTGCTCCTGCGCTTTGAACTCTATTGAGTTTGCGGTAGCACCACATCTTCACAGTGAACTTATCACTTTCGGTTGAGCGATGCTGAATAGTTAACCAAGTAGACCTTCGACACTCCAAATGTAGCGTTTTGACTGAGACGCCGAGTTTCTACAGGTGTAGAAGCCCATTTTTGAGCTTCCTCAACAAACTTCTCCTTTTACCTGTTGAATTCTTCATGAGCGTCCTATTCACCGATGTTTTTTACCCTGTCGGCGGACGACTGGACTTCAGCTTCTCAAGATATAAAGTAGTCCTCTTTGCACCTTTGTAGAGCAACCAAGTGCCATCATGAACGAATAAGCTAAAACATTTATATCCACGTCAATTGACGCGGTCTTTTTTCTTGGGAATTCCTTTGTATTGACTTTCCCCCTATACTCCTTTTGCCAGCCTTAGTTTGCTCAACTCCGACTTCTACTGGGATTGAAGCGTACCACGCGTTTCTTGTGTCGTCGAAGTATATCTCTAACCTCCCTTGTTTTCCGTACTACCTTAGTCTACCGACGAGCTCAATTTTCATGTCGAAATCTTTGAGGAAGGGTTCACTCTCCTCCTCATCCACTTCGTAGCGGTCGTTTCTCTAGTAGCAACCTCCTCTTCCCTTGTTCTTCGTCCTCCAGTATCCAAACGAAGACACCCTAATGACGTGAGACTTGCCAAGCTTCTTTAGTTTGAGAATAAGGATAACTACGCTCCGACTGCCTAGTCGATGTTCACCTTCAGCACGCGCTTGTACTTCTCGCAGTATTTGGCACAAGCTACTTCGAGCTCCATTTTCTGGCCGCCGAAGAACTGCTACGTCCTTTCATAGTTGATCTCATTGAACGGCTTGGCTGAGATGTCGGCGAGCCGCCTAAGCTTCCTCCTCTGGAAGCCGTATAGGCAACAGGCGGACAACATTAGTCCTCCTGTTCGTGTATTCCACTTCGTGGATACCCTCCTTCGGTATTGCGGAAGTCGGCGCCCGCTCCTCGTCCTCTTTTTCAAGAAGTTGACTGGGAGGATCTCTCTCGGGAGTAGATCGGAAAAGCTTTTTTTAGCTTGCCCTAGAAGGGGCTAGGCTTGTCCCGTTTGTTATAATTTTAGTTCACCCTTTTTACAGGGTTTTTATCGATCACTACGCCGTCAAAGCCAGTGTCAAAAGACGCAATGTTGCCAATTCCAAGCTCTTCCAAAACCGCTAGGCTTACGCAGTCTGTAAAACTAAGCTTACGGCTATGAAAAACTTGAAAATAGCTCCAAGCCCTCTCGAAATCCTTGCTGGTCACATGGTGCATGTTAATACAACCCTTGTGAACCTGCTCTAATAGTGCGTTGCCAACGCTTACTGCATACTTTGGCCCACCTCGAATAAGCACAAGCGTAACAAGCTCGTCGAAAATATAGTCTGTGATCAAGGGTTTACCGTACTCGCCATCATCTATTTTCCGTATAATTTCTAATGCCTTCTTGTGGTTGTAATCAGAGTTGTTGAGGAATGAAAATATAAATGATGTGTCAAGCAGAATCAATCGTAGCACCGTATATGATTTTGTCGATATCACTAGGCTCGCTCTTACCCAAATCTGTGATCAAGTGTGAGAGCGATTCCATAAGGCTCGTCTTCGTGCTACTGTTCTTTCCCTCATAACAGGAGATAAGAAAGCTAATTGTCTCGCTGAGAGATATTTTTTCCCCTCTTTCACTTTGGAGTTCACCCGCTATCTTAAGCAACTTCTTTTTAACATCCTTCGAGACCTTGATTAATTCACTCATAATAACTTTATAGTATACCTAGTATATAAAATCTTTTAGGTATACTTATGAGTGGCCGAATTCCGTGTGATCGACGGTGCCCAGATAAGCCTTAAGCGGTGGGCGCCACGAATTCGATTTGGAAACCCGTGAAACTCACCGCGCATTCAGCTTTTTCAAGAATTTAAACTCGTAAGGAACAAAAAGAGGTTCGAGTTCAGCTGGCGGTGCTATTAAACGCTTTTGGCTTAAGTCTCAGAAAGACTTGTTTATTTTCGTTGCTTTCAGAGTCTCAAAGTCGAGTGTAGGGGTGTGGACTCAGTTGAAGCAAAATTGGGCTCTGATTCAAAGCCTTGTGAATGCTCAATCATAGCGGTTGACCTATTGTAAAGTGCGGTACCACCCTACGTTTGAGCCGCTCTCGACCGCTTAAGGCAACCTATTGCTTTGGTGCCTTACGCGAATCACGCAAAACTCAGTTTCCTATAGAAGTTGAGAAGTGGCAGGGTAACCCGTGATTCTCACAGTGAGCATGGTGGCAAGAGGCTGTTGTTCTAGCTTCAAAAGCCACGCGCACCTTTGGGAAGCTCTTTTGAGTACTTCAATGATAAACGGCGTTTTGCAACACTCAAAGAACGCTATTCGAACTCCTCGAGTTTTTGAAGGCTTTCATTCATCGCTACACAAGCTAAGATGATTCGCATGAAGGTTTATCCAGACAGGTTAAATCCCCGCTCTTCAAAGACGAAGTTTTGAAAACTTTATCAAAAAGCACTAAAATAGGTGTGCGAGCTATCTTAGTGACCTGTTTTGGAAATCAAAAGCGTCGCGGTGCTTGGCGCAGGCGAGATGGGCCACGGAATTGCGCAAGTTTTTGCCCAGGCTGGTTTTGACGTTCGCTTAATGGACAAATATCCTGAAGCGCTTGAGCGCGCAAAGCAAAGGATTCAAGAAAGCCTAACCAAGCTATCAGAAAGAGGGAGAATCAAGAAAGAGGAGGCTCAGATTGCTTACGCGAGAATCGTTTTCACACAAAGCGTTGAGCAAGCGGTGAGCGGTGTTCAGCTTGTGATAGAAGCTGTGCCAGAAAAACTCGAAATCAAAAGCGCTGTTTTAAAACACGCGGACAAGTTTGCACCGAAAGACGCGGTTTTCGCGTCCAACACTTCTAACATAAGAATCACTACACTAGCACGAGTGACTTCAAGGGCTGAAAGGTTTGTGGGTTTGCACTTCTTTAATCCGCCTGTTATAATGAAGCTTGTTGAGGTAACACCCGCAGACACAACCGACCCGTCGATCGTCGATGAAATGGTCGAGCTTTGTAAAAAAATAGGAAAAACTCCTGTAAGGCTTAAGAAGGACTCGCCAGGCTTTATCGTAAACAGAATAAACGCGGCTGACATGCTGTTTTTCTGTCTTGTTTTGGACAAAGGCGTTGCAAAACCCGAAGAGGTTGACTCTTATATCAGGTCGCAGGGACTTCCAATGGGACCATACGAGCTTTTGGACTTTGTAGGACTAGACATAGCGCACGATTCGCTACTCTACCTTTCTCAGGAGCTTTCAGAGGACTACTCAAAGTGCAAAACTATTAAAGAGCTTTACGAGAAGGGAGCGCTTGGTAAAAAGAGTGGAAGGGGGTTTTACGACTGGTCAAGCGGCAAACCATCAATTCCAAGCGCAAAACCCACAGACAAGCTGACACTTTTAGACATTTTTGCGATCGAAATAAACGAAGCGGTAAAGCTTATCGAAGAGGGTGTGGCAACGCCTGAAGACATCGAAACTGCGGTGAAGCTTGGAATGAACCGTCCGTTTGGCCCAATAAGCGTGGCAAAAAGCTTTACTTCTTTGGAAGTAAGGCAAAAGCTCGAAGAGCTTTCGCAGAAATTCGAGTGTAAAGTTTTTTACCCTACACGCTCAATAAGAGAAGGAAAATTAAGGGAAGTGATAGAAGGAAGGGTCGAAGGCGCGCAAAAGTCCTCTCAAAAAGTTTACGTCGAAAAGAAAGGAAAAGTCGCAAAACTTTTGATAAACAAACCTCCTCTTAACACCATAGATTCAGAGGTTTTGGACGCGCTTGAAAAATCGCTCGAAGAGCTTTCACACGACAAAGAAATCAGGGTTTTGCTAGTGACCGGAGCTGGTGACACCTTTTCCGCAGGCGCCGAGCTTTCGCAGTTCTTTCGTAACTCGGTTGAATTTTCGAGTTTTGCAAGAAAGGGCGAAAGAGTGTTCAGAAGATTGAGCGAGCTACCATTTTTGACGGTTGCTTTCGTCAAAAAGTACGCGCTAGGCGGTGCGCTCGAACTTGCGCTGTGGTGCGATCTTAGGCTGGCCACGCCCGAATCGCAAATGGGCTTTCCAGAAGTTACGCTCGGGCTTATTCCAGCGTGGAGCGGAACTCAGAGGCTTGCAAGGCTTATCGGCGTTTCGAGGGCGAGCGAGCTCATCCTTACCGGAAAAAGAATAAGCGCAAAACAAGCGTACGAATGGGGGCTTGTGAACGCGCTTGTCGAAGACGAAGCGAGTGTAATAAAGTTTGCGGAAGAGCTTGCACAAAAGCTCGCGCCGATCTCTGTGATGCTCGCAAAGACGCTTCTTAACAAAGGAACAGAAGCTCCTAGTGACATAGGGCTTGAGCTTGAGGCAATGGCCGCAGGACTTCTCTTTAGCACGGAGGACTTAAAAGAGGGAATTTCCGCGTTTTTGCAAAAAAGACAACCCGAGTTTAGGGGTGTTTAAAATGGAGCTACAAGAAGTTTATCTTGTTGACTACTTGAGAACCGCCTTTACTCGTGCAAAACCCGATGAGCCTTCTCGCGATTTGTTCAACTCTATACGAATGGATCAGGCGCTTGCGCTTCTCTACTCAACGCTCGTTCACAGAAATGGCGTGAACGCTCAAGAGATAGACGACGTGATAACAGGCTGTGCGCTTCAAGTGGACGAAAACTGGCTTTTTGGGGGAAGGCATCCAGTGCTTCTTGCGGACTTTCCGGTAAGCGTACCAGCGCAAGCGATCGACCGGCAGTGCGCTTCTTCTATGAACGCGATCACAAGTGGTGCGCTTGAGATCATGTCTGGACACGCGGGAATTGTTCTTGCAGGCGGAATGGAGCACATGACACACGTTCCGATGGTTGACAACAAACACATTTCACCCAACATGAGGCTTCTTGTCAGACCTGAGTACTTGAAGTTTCAAATGAACGTGGGCTACTTTATGGGGCTTACCGCGGAAAAGCTTGCCGAAGTTGAAGGGTTCACAAGAGAGGAAATGGACAGGTATAGCGTTGAATCGCACAGAAGAACCGCACGCTCGTACGACGAAGGTTACTTTAAACACGAAATTTTGCCAATAAGGGTCGAAGTTGACGGGGAAGAAAAAGTGGTGGAGCAAGATCAGAGCTTAAGGCGCGACACTTCACTTGAAAAGCTGAGCGCGCTTCCTCCCGCTTTTAAAGAGGGAGGAAAAATCACCGCAGGAAATTCCTCGCCCATGAACACCGGCGCGTCCGCTGTGCTTCTAATGTCAAAGGCAAAAGTTGAGCAATATGGTTTAAAACCTCTTGCAAGAATTCTTGGCTTTGGGTGGGCTGGCGTTGAGCCGAGTCTCATGGGAAAAGGCCCAGTTCCCGCAACCAAAAAGGCGCTTCAAAGGCTAGCGCTCAAAATTGAGGACATCGACTTGTGGGAAATAAACGAAGCGTTTGCGGTAGTTGTGCTTTACGCGATGCGCGAGCTTGGCTTGGAGCACTCAAAAGTGAACGCGCACGGTGGAGCGATCGCGATCGGCCATCCGCTTGGTGCGACCGGCGCAAGACTTGTCGGAACACTCGCAAGGCAACTCGTTTTGCATGATAAAAGGCTAGGCGTCGCCACGCTTTGTGTCGGAGGGGGACAAGGGTTTACCACGGTCATCGAGAAATTCTAAGGAAGCGCGGCATTCTTTGTTCGTACTCTCTTATTTTATCTTCGTAAAAGGAGAGAGTGTACCCCACTTCGTCCAACCCTTTAACAAGCCTTTCTCTTATGTGTGGCTCCATTTCAAACTTGAAAACCTCTTTTTCGTAAGAAACAAGCTGGGATTCCAAGTCCACTGTGAGAATGAGATTTCCTTGTTTTGCGCGCTCTCGTAGCTTGTTCACCGAGCTATCGTCTAGCCTTACGCAAACGAGCGCGTTTTTTGATGCGTTTGTGTAAAAGATATCGCCAAAAGAGCTGGCGATCACACAGTCTATCCCGAAGTCCTTGAGCGCCCATACTGCGTTTTCACGCGATGAACCAATGCCAAAGTTTTTACCAGCGACGAGTATTTTTGCTCCAGAGTACTCGGGTTTGTCTAGCACAAAAGAGCCTGTGAGCTTTCCGCTATCGTCGTAGCGCCAGCGATAAAAAAGGTATTTGCCAAGACCCTTCTTTTCTACAAGTTTGAGAAACTGCGCTGGAATAATTTGGTCGGTGTCTACGTCGTCTGCGTCAAGCGGCACAGCCTTTCCTGTGATTCTGTTTATAGGTTCAGGCACCAAGTTCCACCTCTTCAAGCTCCCTTACGTCCACAAAATGTCCGTAAATCGCCGCAGCCGCTGCCATTGGAGGGCTTACCAAGTGTGTCCTTCCACCAGGTCCTTGTCTGTTTTCAAAGTTTCTGTTAGAAGTGCTCGCACACCTTTCTCCTGGTAAAAGCCTGTCTTCGTTCATCCCAAGACAAAGGCTACAACCCGAGTTTCTCCATTCGAAACCCGCTTCTATGAATATCTTGTGCAAACCGAGCGCTTCAGCTCTTCTCTTTACAGACTGCGAGCCTGGGACAACCATCGCCCTTACGCCTTTCGCGACCTTTCTTCCTTTGACAATTTTTGCTGCTTCTATCAAATCCGAAAGCTTTGCGTTTGTGCAAGAGCCTATGAAAACTCGGTCGACTTTGATGTCGGTGATTTTCATTCCAGGCGTGAGCGCCATGTACTTTAGCGCGCGCTCAATCGCAAGCCTTTCGCTTTGTGTTCGAGCGTCAGAGGGTGATGGAACGCGTTCTGTCACGCCGACACACATAGCGGGATTTGTGCCCCAAGTGACCTGGGGCTCAAGCGAGCTTACATCAAACGTATAGCGTGCGTCAAACTTTGCGTCACCGTCTGTTTTGAGCGTGCGCCAATACTTTAACGCCTCTTCCCAATCTTCACCCTTTGGCGCATAAGCTCTACCTCGTAAATATTCAAACACTTTTTCGTCTGGAGAAATTATCGCGGTCCTTGCTCCTCCTTCGATCGACATGTTGGTGAGCGTCATTCTTTGTTCCACACTGAAAGAGCGCACAGTCTCACCACTAAACTCCACTGCGTGACCAATCGCGCCACCTACGCCAATGTTTCGAATTATCCAAAGGATAACGTCTTTTGCTGTAACGCCTTTCTGCAAGGAGCCGGTGATTCTGATCTCCATTTCTTTCGGTTTCTTCACCCATAGCGTTTGTGTTGCGAAGACGTGCTCCGCTTCGCTTGTTCCAATTCCCAAAGCGAGAGAGCCAAAAGCGCCGTGTGTTGCGGTGTGGCTGTCTCCGCAAACAAGCGTCACACCGGGTAGTGTTATTCCGAGTTCAGGTCCTATAACGTGCACGATTCCTTGCTCAGCACTATAGTAGTCAAAAAGCGTTATTCCGAATCTTTGCGCATTTTCTTTGAGCAAAGCCATTTGCGTCGCAGAAAGCTCGTCTTTTACAGGAAGGCTTCTGTCACTTGTGGGAACGTTGTGGTCCATCACCGCAAAGGTGAGCTCTGGCCTTCTCACACTTCGGTTCGTCTTGCGAAGAGCTTCGAACGCAAGTGGCGAAGTCACTTCGTGAGTTATATGCCGATCTATGTAAAGTAGCGACTGGCCCACTTGATCCCTTGCAATCTCGTGCGCCTCCCAAATTTTGGAAAATACCGTAGAGCCCATGCCTAAACCCCTCCGTCAACGTAAAGCACGCGCGCATCGAGGATTTGTGCGCCAAACTTTTTTCGTAAATCCCACACAAAACCTCTTGCGTGCGAGCCGCTTTTCAGAGTGATCAAGAGTTCCGCGTCCCCTTTTACGAAATTCACCCTTTCCACAAAATCATATGTCAAAGCATCCTTAATAATATTTTGGTAAAGCTGTGCTTGCTTTAGTTTCAAAAAAACAAGCGCTTTTTTGTCAGAAATAAGAGAAAGCTTTTCTAGCGAAACTTTGTAGCCGTGTTTTTGTAGAATTCTAAACAAGCTCTCTTTGTCCACCACACCTTCTTGCGTTGCGATTTCGCTTAGCACAAAAGAAAGCTCTTTTGCCGGTTGTCCATTGAGTAGCCAAGTGATAAGGTTTGAGCCAACGTACGGACTAATCACAAACAGAGGAGAGGCAAAATCGAACAAAAGCTTCTTTTTTGGGATATAACCCTCCGCGTTTTTAACGCTTAGCGCTTGATGAACGCCCGCTCTGATCGACCTTGCCTCATTTGAAAGTGGGTGGCGCCAAGGTAAGGGTATTCCTGTGATTTTGCAAAATCTGTCGTAAAGGCTTTTTAGTTCTTCTCTTTTCACACAAGTTGGAATGTTGTGAACGTCTTCGAGCGCGCTCACCACTTCGTAAAGGTCCGCAATTCCGTTTCTGTCACCAATTCCCATGACCGTTGTGTGTAGCTCTTCGACGCCTACAAGCGCGGCTTCGACGGTGTTTGCGGAAGCGTACCCGTAGTCGTTGTGAAAGTGTGCGGCAAGAGGTGCGTTGGTGTCTCTTTTTAAACTCTGAAAGAAGCTAGAGGCAAGCCTTGGTGTGAGTAAGCCTGCGGTGTCTGGCACGCTGATTAGGGTGTAGCCTGAAAGGTGTAGCTTTTTTATCGCGTAAACCAAAGAGCGGTAGCCCTCTATTCCCTCTTCTAAGTAAACACGCGAAGCGTCCTCGAGTGTTGCGCGGGTGTATGTGTGACCTGCGGTCTTCACCATCTCTAAACACTCAAGCAACTTGTTCAACGCGTCCTCTTTGGTGATACCGTGTAGCTTTTGCTTTCTGTGTAGCTCGCTAAAACCGATGTAAAACGCGTAGCCGTCGGCGTCTAGGCTTAAAGCGTTGGCTACGTCTTCTTTATACGCCCTTGCGTGTAGAACGCAAAGCACACCCAAATCTCTTGATTTAAGAATTAACGACCTTGCGTGCTCTTTACTAGTTCGTGGTGGATAGGGAAGGGTGAGCTCTATGCGCTTTAAACCAGCGTTTGCGAGCAACTCCAAAACTTCGAGTTTTTGCTCAAAACCAAGAAATTTGAAAAGCTCACCTTCACGCAAAGTTGTGTCCAGGATGTGCATGTTAATCCACGAAATTAGCAAATTGGTGACTAATATCGTTATCGCTTGCGAATTCCTGTGTATTTTTTGCGATATGTGCTAAAGAAAGCGAATTTTGTTTTTTATTTGCGAAAATTAATTAAAAAAGCAATGAAAATTACGAGTTTCGTCAACAATTTTGAAGAGCTCAAGAAACGCTCAACCCAAAGTCTCAAAATTTACTAACCAACCTTTATACTGTCAAGCTTCGCACTTCCCGCCAACCAGACACAATCCGAGCTTCTAACGCTTTTCAAGCTCTACCATGTAATCCACGATAAGAGAAGGTATGTCGACTCCTGTTGCAGGAACGGTGTTTTTGAATTCGGTTGTCGCGTTCACTTCGTGCACCACAAGTCCGTCGTTTGTTTCCATAAGGTCAACTCCAACGATTTCTCCCCCTACAGCTTCTGCGGCTTTTATCGAAAGCTCGTTTAGCTCATCGCTGATTGAGCACGCTTCGGCCTTTCCGCCACGTGCGGTGTTAGTTCGCCATTCAGAAGGTGCCGAATACCTGTAAATCGCGGCCACGGTTTTTCCTCCCACCACAAAGCTTCTTATATCGCGCGGTGGTCTTTTCACGTACTCTTGTATGTAGTATACTTGGTAAACGGGATACATGTACTCCCTGTGCTCAATTAGCGCCTTAGCGGAAAACTCGTCGCTCAACAAAGCTGAAAGCCTGCCCCAGCTTCCCACGACTGGCTTTAAAACCACAGGATATCCGAGTTGCTTTATCGCTTCAAGCGCTGAGTCTACGGAAAAGGCGAGTTTCGTTTTTGGCGTGGGCACACCTTTTTTGATCAAAGCAAGAGTGCAAAAAAGCTTGTTGGAAGAGATATACGTAGCGTGAAAGCTGTTCACAACCCTGTGCCCCAAAGATTCAAGAAGCGCTGTTGAGTGAAGGTTTCTGTAGTGACCCACACAACGCTGTAGCACAAGCCGCTCTTTGACGCTAGAGCTCAGCGTGTCAAACACACACTCTTTAAGGTCAACAAGAGAAACGCTGACGCCTTTGCTTCGTGCGGCATCGAGTATCGCTTTTTCTTCCCACCTTATTAAGTCAAAAAGAATTGAAAAAGAAGGTGGTATTTCACTCGCCCCAGTCTTCTTCGACTTCAAGCGGCTGCACGCTCAAAGTGCCAGTGTTGTCCACGACCACCATGTAGGGCGCGCCGCACTCTTTGCAACTCACAACTTCACCATTTATAGCGTCTTGTGGGACGCTGAGCTGTGCATTACACTCTAAGCAGTTCATAGCCATCAAACTATAATGGTAGCACAAGTATAAAACGTTATTCGTACAAAATTAGCGAATTGTTCTGAGAATAATCGACGTATTAGTGTCAATAACGCCAGGAATTCGACGAATTTCTTCTATTACTCTGTTTATTTCTGCGATATTCGTACCAATTATCACGGCAATGATATCAAACTCGCCCGTAGTCTCGTACACCACTTCTACGCCGTTCATCTCCTTTATCTTTTGGCTTACTTCCGACGTTGGGACTGACGGATTAATCGAAACAAAGGTTATTGCGCGCATGTTCTGCGTTTCGGCTAGCTCCACAGTAAACTTTTTAATCACACCAGACTTTACCAGGTTCGCAACGCGTCTTCTTACAGCGGATTCAGAAAGTCCAACTCTGCTAGCGATTTCAACGAAAGGAAGTCTTGAATCCTGCTTTAATAGCTCTAGTATTTTTTGGTCTAAACTATCCAGCTTTTTACACCATGCATAAAAATAGAAGTGTCAATAAAAACTTTAACCAAAACTTAGAGTCTCAGAATTTCTTCAGGCTCTTTTGGTACTATGTTTCTTGAAACCACGATGATTCCAAGACCCGAACAAATTCTGTACGCATCATCGTCGATATAAGCAGCTATCAAAATCTTGTTCACTTGACCAAGCTTTTTTTCTGCCCATGTTGCCTTTTTGGAGAACATAAGAACGTCTTCCCTTTTTGCAAAGCTTTTTACTTCTATCAGAAACTTTTGGCCATTTGAGGCGTAAGCGTCAAACTCAACATTTTCGGGATGGCCATAAACTTCTCCAACATCATCCCACATTATCAACCTTTTAACTTCCTTTATTTCAACACCAGCCACTACGCTCAAAGTTTGCCTGATAACGTCTTCAAAACCTCTGCCAAGCCTTCCTCCTAATGCGGAAACTTCCACGCGAAGGCTTGTCATCTCTTTTATCAGCGCTTCGAACCTCTTGTCCACTTGCTGGAAGCGTTCGTTCATCTCTTTTATCAGCGCTTCGAACCTCTTGTCCACTTGCTGGAAGCGTTCGTTCATCTCTTTTATCAGCGCTTCGAACCTCTTGTCCATCGCCTCAAACATTTTGTTGGAATCTTCCCTAAACTGCCTTAATTCGTCGAGCATTTGTTTGATTTCAGCGGGTAAAATTATTTCTAGGATTATTCGCCGTAGCTCTTCGTCAGTCTGTAACAGTTCGATAAGCGTTTGCTTGATTTTTTGTTTTTCTTGGTATTCCACGGCTAAACATGCATTCGTGTGTGCTATTAGTTTTTCGGGTGTTCAAAGCTATTAGAAAAATTTCCAATTCGAAAAGTATATATGAATGTTTCAATTTTTAAAATTGATTTGGAAAAATCTCAAAGTCAACAACGGCTTGTGAACAAAAAAGGTGTTGTGCTTCTTCTTGCTTTGTTTTTGATAACTTTGGTCATTCTATTCACAGACAAAAACCTACAAACGGATTTTGGTTCTGTAAAGCCTTACTATGTTCACTGGTATGGCTTGCTAGCCACGTCGCTAGTCGACCTGATTGGCGCAATACTATTATTCGCAAAACCGACTCGTTCGCTTCTTCGCCTAGCAGGAGGGTGGTGCGTTCTTATGACACTTTTTCTAATACTCGATGTGTTTACGTATAAACAGGTTGGTTTTTCGACAATTGGTGAATTTGCGCGTTATCTTTTTGTTCCAGTGTTTTATGATAGCTCTCTGTTCTATATACCAGGCCTTTATGATTTGCTTCTAGTGTTGTACATAATTTCGGCAGTATACTTATTGAAGAAATAAGTCACTGTTCATCTAATATTTTGGAATACTTTTCTCTTAATGGCTTTTTGTCGAACTTTCCAGTGCTCGTCCTTGGAAGTTGCTCATTGGTCAAAACAATTCTATCAGGAACCCAAAACTTTGCGATCACTCCCTGCTCCACAAACTTCATCAAGTGCGCTTTTAGCTCTTCTTCTGTAACGCTTGAGCCTGGTTTTGGGTACACCACCGCGACAGGCCTTTCTCCCCAGTGTTTGTGGTGTGCACCGATCACCGCGGCTTCCAAAACAGCGGGATGCCTCATCAAAAGGTCTTCGAGAATAAGCGTAGAAATCCACTCACCTCCGCTTTTTACCACGTCTTTTAGTCTGTCCACAATCGTTATGTAACCGTCTTGGTCTATCACCGCAACGTCACCCGTGTGAAGCCAGCCTCCTTCCCAAAGTTTCCTTGTTCCCTCAGGATCCTTGTAATACTCTTTAGTAAGCCAAGGCGCGCGCACTACGATTTCTCCAACTGTTTTTCCATCACGTGGTACGTCATTCATTTTGTCGTCAACCACTCTGAGTTTGACCAAGGGCACAGGAAGACCTGTTTTGAGTAGAACTTTGTCAAGAAGCTCTTCGTAAGGTAGGTTTGCGTACTTTTCTATAGGTGTTGCAATTGTGAGCACAGGCGCGGTCTCGCTCAAACCATAACCAGACATCACGCGTATTCCTAACGCGTGCGCTTTTAGCGCAAGCGCCTTTGGAAGTGCCGCGCCTCCTATCACCACCTTCCACTTTGAAAGGCTTTCTCTGTACTCTTCGACTCTCGGGTGGTTGAGCACCATCATGAGAACGGTTGGAACCATGTTTGAAAACGTGACACCTTCGCTTTTTATTGTCTCAAGAATCTTTGCGGGCTCGTACTTTCCTGCTAAGACGATTTTACCACCAGAAAGTCCCACGGTGTAAGGTATTCCCCAGCAGTGAACGTGAAAGAAAGGAACTAGTGGCATCGTCACGTCGTTGTATTCAAGGCGCACAGGTGACGCGGAAAGCGAGAAGGAAACAAGGGTTGAAAGCGTGTGCAAAACAAGCTGTCTGTGAGTGAACCACACTCCCTTGGGCATTCCGGTAGTGCCCGAGGTGTAAAAAAGCGTGGCAACCGTGTTTTCATTTAGCTCAGGAAATTCGTAGCTAGAAGATCCTGAAGACACAAGCTCCTCGTAGTTTTCAACAGGAATTGGAAGAGATGGTTTTGAAAAAGAGTCGGAGTCGCTCATCACCACAACGCCTTTTACGCTCTTTAAAAACGGCGCAAGCTTTGTCGCCGCTGGTAAGAACTCATCCCTTACGAGCACAAAATCGTCTTCTGCGTGCATCATCGTGTACGCAATCTGATCCTGTGGTAGCCTTATATTCACCGTGTGTAGAATCGCGCCCATCATGGGTATTGCGTAGTACGCCTCAAAGTACTTGTTCGTGTCGTAGTCTATCACCGCCACCTTTGAGCCTTTTTTCACACCAAACGACTCAAGCGCTGAGGCAAGCCGCTTCACTCTTTCGTAAAACTTCGACCAAGTGTAGCGCGTCTTTCCGTAAACGATTTCGCGGTCGCTAGCTCTGTGTAGGGTTTGGGTCAAAAGCTTGTCAAGCGTGAGCTGATACTCGTAAGACATGATTCAGAACGCTTTTACACCCTAATAAAACTTTTTGCGTTTTAAAACTCTTCGATAAACGCCAAAAGCAATTTCACAACTTGGTCAACATCATGAAGGTTGCACATCGAGTTTGCGGAGTGTATGTACCTACAAGGAATGGACACGACACCACTTGGAATACCGGCAAACTGAAGCTCTCCTGCATCAGTGCCACCGTAGCTAGGCTTTTTGATCTGCGTGCTTATTCCTCGCTTTTTCGCAACTTCTTTAAGGAGAAAGAGAAGCTCTTGGTTTGCGACAAGCGATCGGTCCATTGCGGTGAGAACCGCTCCTCCTCCCATCGTGGAGGGCCTTTTTTCTTCGGCTAACCCTGGTTGGTCGGCGGCAACCGTCGCCTCTACTGCGAGCGCGAAATTCGCTTTTACGTTGCTTGCGGCAACGCGCGCACCTCTTAACCCTAACTCCTCCTGCACGGTTGCAACCAAGTAAACGCTTTTTCGTGTGCTTTTTAGCTCTTCCGCAACGCGTAGTAGCGCGTAGCAACCAGCTCTGTCATCAAGCGCCTTTGCCTTGACGATTGAGCCATTAACCCTGAGCGTCGAGCTAGGTGTGATCGGAGTTCCTGTTGAGATATCGAGCGACTCAAGCTCCGCTTGGTTTAAGCCAGTGTCGATAAATAGCTCGTCCATCTTTATAGGCTGGTTTCTCTCCACGTCACTTGTTATGTGTGGTGGCTTTGTGGAAATCACTCCGTACACCTCTTTTCTTCCCAAAAGCTTTACCTCCATGTCTGGTAGAATTCGCTCGTCCCAGCCACCAAGAGGGGTGAATTTCAAAAAACCATTGGGATAAACGTGCTGGACCATGAACCCCACTTCGTCCATGTGTGACGCAAGCAAAACGCTCTTTTCACCTTCACCTATCCTTGCGTAAAGATTGCCCATTGCGTCACGCCAAACTTTGCCAAAGCGCGAAAGCTCTTTTTCAAGAAAGTCGCACACGGGTTTTTCGAAACCAGAAGGTGCGTCCAACTCCAAAAGTTTCGCAAGCCTTTCGTCCATACCACTTTGTAAAGGCTTAGCATTTTAAAACTTTTGAAAGAATCCACACTCCTTCATCAATTTTTTGCTTGGGAACGGGTCCAACGCTTATCCTAAGGTGAGTTTGTCCTGTACCATCAAAATAAAAAGGCTTTGCGGGCACCACGGCCACACCCTTTTTCAGCGCCTCGTGCGCTACCTGTTCCGCGTGTTTTTTCGCGTCGATGAGCGCAAAAAAGCCTCCTTGCGGCTCAAAAACGAGCGGAATTTGGTGACGCTTTAACGACTCAACAAGAATTCTCATCTTTTGTTTATAATGCTCCCTTAAAGCCTGAAGCCTTTGCGTCACGACACCCTTTTTGAGTAGCCTTGACGCAAGTAGCTGGTTAGAGGTTGACGTGGAAAAGTCCATTTGCTCAAGCGCTTTCACCCTTTGTAGAAGCTCTTGGTTCTTTGTTATGATAAAGCCTATTCTAAGACCCGGTGCGAGCGCTTTGCTCAGGCTTCCCACGTAAATCACACGCTCCTGCGAAAAGTTGTAAAGAGGTGTTGGTTGCTTTTCGGAAATAGGTCTATAAGGGTCGTCTTCCACAACAAAAAAGTCAAACTTTTCCGCTAGTTCCACAAGCTTTTTTCTTCTTTGCTCGCTCATGTTGACTCCAGTTGGGTTGTGGCAAAGCGGAACGGTGTAAACCAGTTTTGGCTTGTTTGACTTTACGCGCGCTTCGAGCTCTTCCACCACAAGCCCATTTTGGTCAACTCTGATTGGAAGGGAAAGCCCGCCGTAAAACAAAAAAGGGTTCATTCCCTCTACAAACGTGGGATTTTCGTGTGCAAACGCTTCGCCAGAAAGAAGTGATGCGCAAAGAAGTGTGAGCGCGTGCTGCGCGCCGCTTGTGACAGCCACGTCTCCACCCGCAACGCCCAAATAAGACGCGTAGCTTCTGATTTGCTTTCTTAACTCTTCAAGACCACCCGCACCAGGATAAAAGAAAGCGCTTGCGCCCCACTCCGCCACCACCTCTTCAAACGCGTGCTTTATCTCTTGTACGGGTATCACCTCTGGGTCTGGCGAACCACCAGCAAGGTTTATCGTTTCGCTCGTCACGCGCTCCATTATCCTTTCGATAGGGGATAGCTCGATTTTCAACGCTTTTTCGCTAAACACACAAGCTTTGTTTCTTAAGAACAAATTAAGCTTTAGCCCAAAAGCGTGTGCGCGTTTTGGTAAAGCACCATTTTCGCAGAACGGTAAGCTTCTTCTTCGTCCAAAACACCGAGCTCAATCATTTTTGACAGCGCAACTTCAAGAGAAAGCTTTGTGAGCTTTGCGGCTATCCAGTGTAGCTCAGGAATTTCAAACGCGTCTGAGCCGTAAACTATTTTTGTAAGAGGCGCGCTTCCCAAAACAGTGTAGAATCTTTCCACGGATAGTGGTGCGATGTACGTTGGAGGAAACGGCGACGAAGTTTCCACGTAAACGTTCGGAAAAACCTTTGAAAGCCAGCACGCTTCGGCCAAAAAAGGGTAGCCGCCGTGTACGAGCACAACTTTTGCGTCCCAAAACTCTTCGCGCATGAGAACACCTTTGAGCAAAATGGGATTACACTTTTCTGCTACTACATCGGTGTCACCAAGTCCTGTGTGAATTTGTAGCATCGCGCGCCTTTTTGCGCACACTTTTAAAGCGGTGATGAAAAGCTCATCGCGAATCTTTTTCACGACAGGCCCAAACCACTCAAGCTTTCTGTTCACAAACTCTTCTTCAAGCTCCTTACGGCTCCAGCTTTGCACGTCAAGACCGCTTCTGTACGCGATCACAGACTTAAAACCCTTGTACCCAGAGCTCAAAACGCGCTCAAGCGTTTGCTCAAAGCGCTGTAAAAGCTCGTCCAAGCTTTTTGAGTTCTCCAATAGCTCAGAGATCAAAGGCTCAAGTCTGAACACTTTTTGGTAGCGGCGTGGAAAGTAGCGCTTCAACTCTTCGTCTTTTACGGTTTTAAGGCCGCTATCGAAAACAAACTCTTCGATTTTTGCGTCCGAAAACAGCTCATCGAGATACTCTTGAAAGCGCTCACACCTTTTGTTTCTTTCGAGCAAAACTTGGTGCTTTTCACACTTTAAAAATTTTGAAAGAAACTTGATAAACAGCTTGTAATTGAGACACTCTTCCACCTCATTTTGTTCGACTGGCGCGCTTTTCACGCTTCCCACAGTCGGTCCTCCAAGCCAAAACAGCGAGTAAAGCTTTTCTTTGGTAAGATTTTTTGCGTCTTCTGAAAACGCAAAGCAGTGAACGTCCACAACTTTTTGTTCGCTCAAGTCGAGTGTTTTCACATGCGTATTCAAAAAACACTTTTATTTAAGCATGAACAAAGTTTTCCAAGTTGGAAAGCGTTTTGCAATCCGTAAAGAAAGACGGCGTGAAGTTTGTCAAGTTTCAGTGGTTGGGTAACGACTTGCTACAGAGAGCGCTTCTTGTTTCGTGCGACTCGCTAAAGGAACACCTAAAATACGGCGTTGGAATTCCCAAAGCACAGCAGTGCTTCAACTCACTCGATGAGCTTGTTCCAAGCGGGGCGTTTGGCCCTGAATCTTCTGAGTTCAGAATGCTTCCAGATCTCTCAACTTACCGCGTTTTGCCTTACACGCAGGGTGTCGCAAGGCTCATTTGTGAGCACTACAACACAGACCTTTCACCTTCTCAAACGGACGGTAGAATTCTTCTAAAAAGGGTTTTGAACAAAGCTCAAGAAATGGGTTTTTACGTTTACGCCGGTCTTGAAGCCGAGTTTTACGTGTTAAGAAAGGAAGCAAACGAGTTTCGTCCTCTTGAAGAAGAAGGAATAGAAACCACACACTCTTACGACGTGCTTTTTGAGTACATCAGCGAACTTGGCGACGCGCTTTCGAAAATGGGGATTTTTGTGGAAAGGGTGAAGAAGGAGTACGGGAATTCTCAGCTTGAACCCACAATAAGGTACAAACGCGCGCTTGAAGCCGCAGACGACTTTGTGACGCTAAGAGACGTGGCAAGAGGGGTTGCCACAAAGAAGGGTTTACTCGCCACTTTTCTTCCAAAGCCTTTTAACAAAGCGCCTGGTAGCGGGTTACACGTTCACTTGAGCGTGTTTGACAAAAATGAAAACAACTTGTTTCATTCACAAAGCGACAAATACGGTATGGCGCTAAGCGAGTTTGCGCAAAGCTTTATCGCGGGTATCCTAGAACACACAAAGGCTATGTGCTTTGTCGCGACGCCTCTTGTGAACTCTTATAAAAGGCTTATACCAGGTAGCTGGGCGCCTTCACACGTGTGCTGGGGGTTTGACAATAGAAGCGCTGCGATCAGAGTGCCATCAAGGCTTAGCGGCTCTCAAAGCGAGGCAAGAATAGAATTCAGGGTGTCAGACGGTTGCGCAAATCCGTATCTTCTTGTTTCGCTACTTGTTTTGGCGGGATTAGAGGGCGTGGAAAAGCGGCTAGAGCCACCACAACCATTGAATAAGGATGTCGCAAAAATGAGTGAGGCTGAGTTAACACAACTTGGAGCAGAAAGGCTTCCCCGTACGCTCGGTGAAGCTTTGGAGTGCGCACGAAAAGACAAGTGGGTAAAACGAGTTATGGGAGAGCTTCTTTTTGAAGAGTACTACAAAGCGAGAGAGTCGGAGTGGTACGCTTACATACAAAGCGTGAGCGAATGGGAGGTTTTGCGATACATCGAGAGAGTTTAAATTTTTAGAATTATTGAAAGTTGGACATAAGCGGACGAGAAAAAGTTTATTAGCGACAAGCCAAAATTAGGCTTGCCATGGAAAAGGGTTGTTCTTTAAAAAAACTGAGTGTTATTGCGGCTGTTGGCAATTCTTGCGGTTGCAGTTAGCATATCCGCGCAAGCGCAGGCGCCTAGCTTCAGGAACCCTTCGGTGATCCCAGGCTCACAGGCAAATCTCCATGGATCTTACGTGTCGAGTGTGCGATACCTGATATTCACAAGCGACGCGGCGAACTTTCTTGGAATACTCTCTGGTCAAATTCAAATAATGGACTTTCCGCCATCAAGTTTTAGTAACATTCAACAAGCGCTTTCAACGCCTTACCTTAATGTAACAAGCGGAACTGGCTCTGGAGAAGAGTTCATTTACTTTAACATGTACTCACCCAAAGACCCAGGTTACTACTTACCCTTTAGACAAGCGATAGCGCACTTGGTGAACTACACTTACATTCAATCAGTGGTGCTAAACGGAATACAAGGAGTTGCCACTCCCAACTTGTTACTACCAAGCGCATTTGGAGACTTCGACCAACATAGTAACTTACCCGTATAGTCTTCAGCTTGCGAACGAAAGCCTTGCACGCGACCCACAAATCGCTTGGAATCCAAACGACAACCAGCCTTCTGGCACGGGTTTTGCTTGTACCGGCGGAAAGGGCGTCTGGGAGTACGCAACTTCACCAGGTAGCGGAATACCTAATGGCACCGCGTTTACTCCCATATTCTACACAAGAAACGACCACCCGACTTGGTTGATAGAAAGCCAGCAGATTTGGAAGGATGCGGCAAAGATCGGTTTGTGCCTTAAACTCATTCCTGTCACAGGCTTTGGATCTATTTACCCAATTGTGTTCGAGCAGTACAGCGACAAATGGGCGATGTACTTTGGCGGAGTTGGCTTCAGTTCGCCCCTTAACCCGGTCACTGATTTCTACTATGCCTATACAAAAGACCCAGGATGGGCAAACCCGTTTTTGAACACCGTTCACTTTTACAACGCGACGATTGAGCAACTACTTCACGAAGAGTACGCTGCAAACAAGGAAATTAATAAGCTTTATTGGAACATTTCTACTAATTAAAAAATCTTATTCATAAAAGTTAATGCACTATTGAGTAAATTTTTCTCAAAGTTACCGAAAGATTATTGGCACTCTTTATTACTTTATTCAATGTGGACGGTGCGCAGTATTTAAGGCTTGAAACAATTGGTAGAAAAAGCGGAAAGACGCACCAAGTTGTCGTAAGGTACATTGCGCTTGACAACAAGGTTATCGTGTTTCCTCACAATGACAAAAAGCAGGACTGGGTTGCCAATGTTTTGTTCAACCCGAATGTTAAGCTCTACACAAATTTTGGGATTTTTTTGGGGATCGCTAAACTCAAACGCATTCAAGGCGTTAACCACCCAATACTTTCGATTTTTACGAGAAAGTACGGAATCGACGAAATAAAAAAGAGATACTGGGGACAAACAAAATACGTCGAAATAACGATTCAGAACAAACTGGGCAACTCTAATCCCGAAGAGCTTTATTATGGGGACTTAGAAGCCGCCTTTGACACAGTCGCTGAGCACTATGACGAGCACATTTTCGGAAATCCTGTGAACTCATGGCTCAGAGCGGTGTCTGTTGGCTTGATGAAACAAGTGTTTAAATCTGGAGACACTGTTTTAGAAATTGGTTGTGGAACCGGGACTGAGACGCTTAGCCTTGCAAGCTCAGGAATTAAAGTGGTTGCCACGGACATTTCTCGTAAAATGCTTGATGTGTTAAAAAGAAAAGCGGAACTTATGGGACTATCTGATATGGTCGTACCAGTTCACGCGCGCGCAAGCGAAGTGAAAGAAGTTTTGTCAGGTTTGGGTTATGAAAAGTTTGATGGAGCTTACTCAAATTACGGTGCAATAAACACAGAACCCAAACTTCCAAAGCTCGCAAAAGACCTTCGAACGATGATAAAAACTGGCGGTGCGCTTGTTTTGGGCGTTTGGAATCGTTATTGCGCTACGGAAATTCTTGGTTACACTTTAAGGTTTAAACCAAGAATGGCGGTTGCGAGATTCAAAAACCCAGTTCCGATTGGAAAGAGCAGATTTTGTGTGACCACTTACTCCTACACACCTTCTGAGATTTCTAAGATGTTCTGCGGTTTTGAAATTGAAAGAGTGTTGGGCGTTGTAGTTGTTGTTCCACCGTCTAACCTTACCAAGTATTTACCAAAAAGGCACGAATTTTTAAAGAAATTGGATTTGACACTTGGCAGAGCATTTCCGTTTAATAGACTCGGCGATCACTTTCTAATTGTAATGAGGAAAGTGCGCTAAATGGATGAGAACGATCTAATTACGGTTTGCGTTTGCACGTACAACTCAGGAGAGACGATCGAAAGCTGCCTTACGAGCATAAAAAGAGCGCTACCGCGAGCGCGTTTGATTGTAGTGGACCACGAAAGCTCCGATGAGACGCTCGAAGTTGCAAAGAAAATGGGTGCCGAAATTTACACAGAAAGAATAGGGCTTGGCTATGCAAGACAGCTATGCTTTGAGCTTGTGCGCACACCCTTTATCTCTTTTGTAGATAGTGATGTACAAATCGTCGACAAAGATTTCTTTAAAAAAGCGTTGCTTATACTATCGAAAAACCCGAAAGTGGGTGCGGTTGTGGGACTTTCGGTTGGCCACCGCTTTGCGTATGGCTTGCCAGCGAGTTTGCTTGTTTTAAGAATGGAAAACTTTCAAGGAAAAATTATACCAGCGTATATCGACGCACGCGAAACTTACTTTATTCAAAAAAGGCTTGAAAAGCTTGGGCTTCAGACGGTTTACCTTTTTGATTCGATGATTCACCGCTCGCGCTACCGCAAGCACAAACCAGAGTGGGAAGGCGCAAACACAAGGTTGTTAAACTCTTCGGCATTGAAGGAGCTTGTTTTTGTGGCAAAGGTTGTTTTACTTATGAGCTTAAACAGCCGTGACATCAAAAACATCGCGTACACTCCTATTTTTTACCTAAAGTTTCTTCGAGGATTTGCAAACCCTTTAAAATGGCGAAGGCTTGAAAGGAGGAGGCGCGTTTGAAGCTCATAACCCAAAGAACCATGTTTAAGCTACTTATCGAGCGCTCAGGAATTCTCTTTTCTATAACCTTTAAAAGCAGGGCGGTGTTTTTCTTTTTGTCCGTGTACTATACTGGAATAAAAATTGCGCCAACCACAGACCCTTACCCTGGAATAGTTGAAATTTGTGGGTACGACATACAAAAGATAGTTTACAACTGGCAGAGGCTTTACCGCGTAAAGCTTGTAAGGTAGTACTTTTCGGCGTACTCAAAACCCGCTTCCTTCCCAACCCTTTTTGCGTGTTCAACAATTAGCGCTGTGTAATCTGTTTGAGAAAAGTAAAGCTTAGCCATCTTTACTTTCTTCTTAATTTCTTCTTTCGTTAGAGGTAACACGCGTTCTTTGATGTTGCCTATTACACCGCTCAGCGCATCTTCTTCCTTTTTAAGATCCGAAATTTTTGCCGCATAAGGCAAATCTTGATACAAAACAAGTTCGCAATTTTTGATCTCTTCGAACAACTTTATCGCAAGCTCACGTGTTACAAGATGGTCTATGTGTGAGCCTATGGCCGCTGGGGCCACGATGATTGAAGGACTCTCTTTTACCCATAAGCTTGGGTTTGGTTTTCGACAAACCCTTACTGAAGAGTCCTCCAAATAAAGGTGCACACTCTTACAGCGTAAGAGAGACAAAACGAGTTTGTCTTCAAGTGTTCTTAATGTAGTTGTCAAAAATTTAGATTGTAAACGCCACTTGTTAAAAGAGGAGACGTTAAAAAGTGTGACGCAAACCCTTTTTTGGTCGTGCTTTAGATAGAAAAAAGCGGAGTAAACAACGTCGTCAGGATGGGGTGAAAGAAGAAGCGTGTACACTTTAAAAAGAGAGGATTTGTATGCCAAAAAGCTTTAGGGTTGCGCTTCCTTGGTACAGATTTCCACCATTTCACAAAACAATTGGAGGGCTATCCGTTTGGATTTGGGAGATGTCGCAAAACTTGGCAAGACAAGGCGTAAAGCTAGAAGTTCTTGTTCCTCCCGGATTTGCTTTCAATGACAAAGCAAAGGAATGTGAGGCTATTAGACTACTCGCTTTAGACAAGGATGTTCAACAACTTTCCGTTTTCTCTGATTATGACTGTGTAGTCAGCGTGAACAATTTCGGCTCAAAGGCTATTTCAAAGATAAAAAAGCTTACAAATGTAGTACGTGTTCTTCACACGATAGCAAGTGATAGAACGCTTGACACATATGTGAGCTTAAACGCTACGCCGATTGAATACGCAAAATGCTACATTTTGAGAAAAAGAGAAAGAGAAGCTGAAAAAAGGTTGAGCGGTGTTTTAACAGTTTGCGTAAGTCGTTTTTTAAAGGAAAAGGCGTTAGAACACAAACTTGAATCACAAAAAAATTTGATTTACGTACCAAACTGTGTCGACACAACCCTTTTTTACAAAAAGGAAGAAGAAAAGCGTTTTGACATCGTGTTCGTAGGAAGGTTTCAAAAGGTAAAAGGATTAGACATTTTGTTAAAAGCTCTGAAAATTTTGAACCTTAGACTAAAGGTGAACATAGTTGGCATAGAAAACCCACAAGAAAAGCAGTGGTGTGAAAAACTCGTGGGAACATCAGCCATGCTCACGTTTTCAGGTTTTGTGAATAGAGAGCAAATGCCTGAAGTGTATAGAAGCGCAAAAATTCTGGTTTTACCTTCACGCTATGAAACTTTTGGGCTACCCGTTTTAGAAGCAATGGCTTGCGGAACGCCTGTTGTCGCAAGTGGGGTGGGAGGGGTGCTAGAGCTCGTTAAAAAAGAGTGGGGAATGCTTGTCCCACCGAACGATGTTATATCATTAGCACGCGCAATAAAAAATGCGCTCAACGACCAAAGGCTGTATGATGGGGCACAACAACTTGCCACAAAGAAAGCGCAGGAGTTTGACTCAAAAAGTGTGGCAAAGCAATTTAAAGAAAGCGTTTTTTCTTAAAAAGGTAAATTTCTGTCAGTAAATAACACGTAGTCGGTGCAATCGCAACAACCACTAAAAACAAGGGTTTTACTTGATAGAACACCCAAAGCTTTAGCTCTTCTAGTATTGAAGCTGAAGGCGCGTAGTAGTCGTAAAGAAGAGAAGGCGACACGAAGTAAAAAAGGTTGTAGCTCAGAAACACAAAAACCATAG
>Ga0208559_100030_pt1 | contig 48598 bp, 47 predicted proteins | sample BED_Mat_host_6_1_FD_187138 | JGI IMG/M metagenome (GOLD analysis project Ga0208559, IMG submission 187138) | Extremophilic microbial mat communities from Yellowstone National Park, USA - BED_Mat_host_6_15 (SPAdes) (version 2) | ecosystem: Environmental > Aquatic > Thermal springs > Hot (42-90C) >...
AACTCTTAATACTCTTATAAATCCTGTTATCTATCATGAATCGATATTATTCTGTCAGAATTATTTTTCATAATATGATTTTGGGTCTACCGTTCTGGGGGCGGGCTTTTCAATCCTTCAATTCATAGTCGGCGGAGTGATGGTGTTCTACGGTGTATCAGTTGGATTGCTCGGTGTTCACGCCCTATTGGCATTGATAATTCTAGTTATCGCAGTCCTCGGGATTAGGACAAGTTCGGCCATGTTTAGGAGGATGTCCATCGGGAACGTTGCCTTGGTTGTGATCACTGGAGTCATAGGAGTGCTGGTTTATAGATATGAGATACCGTGGATTACCATAATCCACCTGATCCTTGCCCTAGGGTTAGTGTCCAACTTTTCGGTAATGTACGGCACGTCTAGGGCCCAGAGGTGATTTCTGTTAATTCATGGCCATTAAACCTAAATAGAGAAAAAGTTATTAAAGAGCTCCTCCAATCCCCTGCGTGATTGTGTTCTATGCAATTGGGGAGAGGGAGAAAGCCAAGGAGCTGGTGAGGATAGTCACTAAGACAAGATGGAAAACCGTATCCAAATATGCGGTGAAAGTCTCCAGTTCCTCCCTGGGACCTACCGTAATAATTTTTAGGCCAACAATGGCAGGTCTGGCGGTGGCCCTTTGGCTCAAACAGAGGGCCGACGAACTTCACATGATGTCCGCAGTTGGATGGTTCCAGCCGGTCGAAAACTACCCGGACAAGGTGAAGAAGGCAGCGGAGGGGGGACTCAAGAGAGGTATCATGGCCTCCCTAGACGTTCCATGGTCTCCTTGATTTTTCCTTATAAGTAATTTATTGTTTAAAATTAGTTATTCTTGAACACCTTTATCTTTTCAGGCTTAGCCAGAAGGACTGCCTCAGAGTTAATGGGCATTGGTCTATCTGAATTAACGTAGAGCTCCACTTTTTCCTCCTCCAAGGGCGAGACCACCAGCCTGAAGGAACTTCCTGTGTAACTTGATACCTTCGCTCTGACCTTACCCAAACTAATCATTCCTTGAACTTCAGTTTCGCTTACCCTTAAGTCCTCTGGCCTTATCCCCACCTTCACATTACCATCCTGACAGTCTCTCCTCTCCACAACACCCCGAAGAACCCTCAGCTTCCCTCCCTCCACTACTCCGTCGAGCTCATTTATCTCTCCCACCAACCTGGCGACCCTGGCTGACACCGGTGAGTCGTAGAGTTCCAACGGACTCCCCACTTGAGCGAAGTTACCGTCCAAGAGCACGCCCGCCACATCAGCCACTGAGAATATGTCGGCAGGGTCGTGCGATACTACTAATGCGGTCACTCCGAACTCCTTCTGTACCTTCTTTACCAAGGCCCTGGCGCTGTCTCTGATCCTCGCGTCCAAGTTACTGAAGGGTTCGTCCAGTACCAAGATGGAGGGATCCTTGGCCAAGGCCCTTGCCAGTGCGACTCTCTGTTGTTGCCCTCCTGATAGCTCCCTAGGGTACCTGTCCAATACGTGCAGTATGTCCAGGAGCTCGGCTATCTCCTCTATCTTCTTCCTCGTTTCCTCCCCCTTATTCTTCACAGCGAAGGCAATGTTGTCGTAGGCCTTCATGTTGGGGTATAGTGCCCAGGACTGGAATACCATTCCTATGTTCCTGTTCTCAGGGGGGACAATTATCCTATTGGAGGTGGAGACAAGCTTATCATCGAAGTAGACTTCACCGCTCGACGGAACCTCCAGCCCGGCTATTATTCTCATGAGGGTGGTCTTTCCAGTACCTGAGGGACCCAGGACACCCATGCATGCTCCCCTCTCCACAACTAAGTCAACGCCCCTGAGCACCTCCACGTTCCTCTTCCCCTTTTTGAAGGTCTTGGTAACCTTAGATAACTTCACTGTGACTACCATCTCACACCGCCCCCTTACCTCCAGTTCCCAAGGTAACTAATCCCCTTATGAAATATCTCCCAAGAAATATAAATATCAATAGTGGAATGATTGAGGCAAGGAAAGCTGCCGCGAACGACTCATTGTAGAGGGTCCCATAGCCTCCAGTGAAGGACTCCACAGCCACAGGTATTAGGGTCTGTTTGGCTACGTTAAAGAGCACCAGAGGTATGAAGAAGTTGTTCCACATTTCAATTACGTTGAAGATTAAGGTGGAAATTATCCCAGGAATGGTCAGAGGTACAACTATCCTGAAGAACGTCCTCAGATCTCCGCTCCCATCTATCCTGGCCGCGTCAATTATATCCCTCGGTAGTACCGCCATAAACATCGACATGAGAAGAGCGGCAGTGGGAATATAGAACAGTATGAACGCGAAGATGGCGCCCCCGTAGGTGTTCAAAAGTCCCCAATTGGCCTCTATCCTGGTGAGGGGTATTATAACGGCCTGGTAGGGCATGAATGTGGCCAATGCGATCAAGGAGAAGATGGTGTTACTCATGAAGTTTAAGGACCTCCTCTTCGAGACTGATAGCAAATAGAAGTAATAGGCCGCCATGGCTCCAATGAAGGTGGCCACGAGGCTCACGGGGATTACAACTATAACCGAATTGAGCAGGGGAACGTCCAACTGACTCCACACTGCCGCAAAGGCTGTAAGGGAGGGATGAAGTGGAGGGATGAAAACAGGAGTAGAGGTTACATCGAACTCGCTCTTGAGTCCATTTATGACCATGGCGTATATTGGTATTAACCATATCACCACAAAGATGGCAAGTATCAATTGATGGAGGAACGCCTTAACGGTAGGCCCAAACTCACTCACGTCTGACCCACCTCCTTAAACCAAGTAAGGCAAAGGGTATTACCACGGCCGCAGCTATTGCAGTGACCAGGGTGGCTATGGCAGTTGATTGAGCGAAGAATTCAGTGGTATAAAGGTAGTACATATACACCACGGTGGTTTGGAGGGAAACGTTAGTTGGACCACCGCTAAGGACGAAGGGGAGACTGAATATTTTGAAAGAGAAGAGAAAAAGTAGGGCTGTAGCTACAATAACGCCCTGATAGGAGTTTGGAAGCAAGACCCTGAAGAAGGTCTTGAATGTGCCCACACCGTCCATCTTGGCCGCCTCTATCAGTGACTTGTCCACCCCCATGAAGGACGCCAAGTAAAATAGGACTGCCAACCCCGAGTAGGCCCAAACCGCCACTATGAACATGCTAGGAAAGGCAGTTGACGTAGAGGAGAGCCAGGGCAACGCTGGGAGGCTCAATCTGACCAATAGCCAGTCTATCCCTATTTGAAGGTTGTACAGCCAAAGCCAGATCACGCCGTTTACTGCCATGGAAATTGCCAGTGGAGCGATGAATATGGAGAGGTAGACTGTTCTCAGCTTTGAGCTCCTGACGAAGTAGAGCAACCCAGCCAGGAGCATACCCATCAAGTTTCCGACAAGGATCAGTCCCCCAGACAACTCCAGGGAGTGAACGAAGGAGCTCCTGAAAAAGACTGTACTCATTGCTTGAGCGTAAGAAAGTAGTCCAACGAATTCGGGAATGGAGTGAAACAAGGACCAGTTGGTGAAGGAGTAGTATAGGTTCCAGAGCACTAAGTATAGAAGTATAATTGAAAGGGCGGCAGTGGGTAGGACAAGGGCCGCCTTGTTAAGTATGGATCTTAACCTGCTTCTCCCCTCTAAGGTTGCCATATTTCTAAATATTCAACCATCATTTAAAAGTGATATCCATACAGGTGAAGGTTGCTTATTATTCCTACATGAGAACCACATTTTGAGGATCTCGTTCTGTACGCTTCTCTACTTGATTCAATAAGACATATCTGATGTCTATAGTGTCGTTATTAACGTACAAATCATATGATTATGGCGTCCTCCTTAAGGGTGTGGCGTCCCTTCTTTGTTACCCATTCTCGTGGTGTGAAAGAAAACTTGGTAGCTTAATGCAGATGCTATGGACACACTGTGAGGAAATCGGGATAGTTTTTTAAACTCACGGCAGAAAATTATACGTGGAAGATCTATTCTCTTTATTAAGGATCGATAGTCAGTCGGCCAAGGGGAAGGGAGCGGAGGCGGCCAAATTCTTAGTTGATTACATGAAGAACAAGGGAATAGAGGCCGAGGAGATTAGGCACAAGTCCGTTAATCCGTACGTGGTGGGTGAACTCAACGTAGGGGCGGCCAAGACTTTATTGATTTATAATCATTACGACATTCAACCTGTGGAGCCGCTGGAGAGATGGGAAACCGATCCCCTTACACCAACGATCAAGGAGGGAAAGGTGATAGCCAGAGGGGTGGCTGATGATAAGGGGGCATTGATGGCCAGGCTAGAGTCGGTGATCTCGTTATATAAAGAGGGAAAACTCAAGGTGAACCTCAAGTTCCTTTATGAGGGAGAGGAGGAGATCGGTAGTCCATACATGGCCTCCTTCCTTACAGACAACGCGAAGAGACTTAAGGCCAACTACGTCCTATGGGAGGGGGCTGGGAAGGGACCCAATGGTGCACCGCAAATAGTTTTAGGAGTGAAGGGTTTGCTTTACGTCGAGATAAGGACGGAGACTCCCAAGGACCTCCACTCCATGTACGCCCCAGTTGCCCGGAACCCGGTTTGGGAGCTACTGAACTTCCTCAATGAGCTAAGGGGAGAGGACGGAAAGGTGAAGATCCCAGGCTTCTATGACGACGTAGTGGTTCCCCCCTCTGTGGAGGGGCTCTACGCATCAAAGCTCGGAATAGACATGAAGACCGTAGAACGCGCGCTGGGTTATAGGGTTGGAGACGACTTCCTGGTTAAGTTGGTGAGGGATCCCACATGTAACATTGACGGCATTCAGGCCGGTTACGTGGGAGAGGGGAGTAAGACGGTAATACCGTCCTCGGCGTTTGTGAAGATAGACTTCAGGCTCGTTCCTAGGCAGAGAGCTAAGGATCTCCTGGCCAAACTTAGGGAGATGGTGGACAGAAAGGGGTTCAAAATGATGGTCTTAGGGGAGGTGGAGCCCTTCAGGACGTGTGAGGATAGTGAGATCTCGAAAGCGTTAATTGAGTCAGCCAAGGAGACCTACTTCGTAGAACCACTGGTTCTCCCCAACAGTCCAGGTACAGGCCCCATGGCGTCAGTTTCCAATATGCTGGGAATTAGGCAGATAGCGGACGGGGTGGGACCGGACAACCCAGAGTCCAACATACATTCCTTCAACGAGTTCATCTACAAGAGGGACTACGACCTATGTAAGGAGTGGATGACTAACTTCCTCAGAAGGTTGGGAAGCCAGGCATGAACTAAACCTTCCACTTCTCAGGGCAATTATCCCTTTTAGCCGTGACCAACGAACTTTAGATCTGTCTCCTTTCCATTGACTTATTCAAAAAAACGTTTATAGAGAGACCGACTTCCTTAGATTTTATGGTCCAATACAAGTGGGTCGCTTTATCTAACACCACTTTGGGTACAATGATGGCCACTGTGAACTTCAGCATAGTCATAATTTCGATTCCTGCGGTGTTCAGGGGGATACAGTTAAACCCTTTGGACTCGTTCCAGTATCTCCTGTGGTTCCTCTTCGGCTACAGCGTAGTTATCTCGGCTCTGGTGGTGACCCTGGGAAGACTTTCAGACATGTACGGCAGGGTGAGGGCGTATAACCTGGGATTTGCGGTTTTCACCATTGCATCACTACTGCTTTACCTAACTCCCAACTTGGGGACATTAGGTGCGCTTGAGCTGATAATTTTCAGAGCTGTGCAGGGAGTGGGAGGAGGACTCCTATTCGCTAACAGTGCAGCAATAATAACTGACGCCTTCCCAGAGCAGGAGAGGGGGAGGGCCTTAGGTATAAATCAAATAGCTGCCGTAGTGGGAACCCTGGTTGGACTCATCCTGGGTGGAGTGCTCTCGACCTTCAACTGGAGGTACGTCTTCCTGGTCAGTGTGCCCTTTGGCGCGGCGGGAAGTGTTTGGTCTTACCTCAAGCTCAGGGAGCTCTCCAAGCCCAGGAAGCAGAGGATTGATGTGGCGGGTAACCTGCTCTTCAGTGGAGGGTTGGTTCTCCTTCTCATAGGGGTGACCTATGGCCTCGTACCATACGGAGGTTCCAGTATGGGGTGGGGAAATCCTTTGGTGTGGACCTCCATGGGGTTAGGAGTTGCAATGTTAGTGGGGTTTCCATTTGTGGAGAGAAGAGTAAGGGAACCCATGTTCAGAGTGGAGCTCTTCAAGGACGGCTCCTTTGCTGCCGCCAACATTGCGGGATTGCTGAACTCCATGGCCAGAGGAGGAGTTCTGGTTCTCCTTGTGCTTCTCCTGCAGGGAGTATGGTTGCCCCTCCATGGCTACAGTTTCCAGTCCACCCCGTTCTGGTCAGGGATATACCTAATCCCCATGACAGTGGGAACCGCATTGGTGGCCCCGGTAGGAGGTATCCTCAACGACAAGTACGGACCCAGGTGGGTGGCAACAATTGGTGCTCTCATCGTTGGAGCGGCATTTGTGGCGCTGACCTTCCTCCCATATAACTTCTACTATCCAACCTTCGCGGCAATCGTCTTCATCATGGGGGCAGGAAATGGTCTGTTTTCCTCACCCAACACCGCTGCCATAATGAACTCCTCTCCCATTGAGCATAGAGGAGCCGCCTCGGGTATGAGGGCCACGATGTTCAATGTGGGACAGACAGTTAGCATAGCAATATTCTTTGCGGTGGTTGTTCTGAGCCTAAACACATCCCTACCACATGCCATAGCCTCTAGCGTTAATGCCCTGGGAGCACCACAATTGGCTATGCCCCTGTCCAATGCCATCACACCTACAGGTGCGGTCTTTGCGACTTTCCTAGGCTACAATCCCATACTTCAAGTACTCTCCTCCCTTCCCTCCTCCATCTCGTCCTCCCTGTCGCCTTCGTTGGTCGCCACGTTGACCTCCAACACGTTCTTTCCTAACATGGTGGCCCAGCCGTTGACCTCCTCCCTTGACTCCGCCTTCCTTGTCAGCGCCTCACTCTCAATAATCTCAGCGTTTCTCTCCGCCCTAGTCAAGAGGAGGATGGTTATCTCCACCATATACACGGAGGGAGTCAAACAGAGTTCCAGGGAGGCAAAACAGGAGACCAAATAAGGTCAATTTTAATTTCGAACCGTGGCACTACCACATCATGAGAGTTGGAGTGGGGAGGTTAAGGGATCTCCCCTACTTTGAGCGTTGGTTCGTCTTGGGGATTCTGATTGGATTGTTGGCTGCCGCTGGCTCTCTATCCCTATATTACGGCATAAGGTTGGTGGAGGACCTCCTCCTCAAGGACCTTCTCGGTATCACAATACCTCATCCGGTGGGAGAGGGAGGTCCGCTGAGATTCTCCTTTGGTGCTAAGTTCATATTCCTCCCACTCGTCGTTGGGTTGGGCGGAGCAGTTTCAGCCGTTCTTACATACACATTCGCTCCAGAGGCCTCAGGTGGTGGGACCGACTACTCAATTACATCATATCACAGGAGGAACGGGAGGATCAGGGCAAGGGCCGTGCCGGTGAAGCTTCTCGCGTCGATCTTCACCATCGGAAGTGGGGGTAGTGGAGGAAGGGAAGGACCAACTTCCATGCTAGTATCTGCCATGGCATCCAACCTCATCAACTTGCTGAGATTGGGCTCTGAGGACAGAAGAAGGGCCCTCGCGGTAGGAATAGGTGCGGGAATAGGAACCATCTTCAAGTCCCCTATAGGAGGGGCCGTCCTTGCGGGAGAACTGCTATACAAGAGGGACATAGAGCCTGAGGTCCTCTTTCCCGCCATAGTGGCATCTGCCGTGGGCTACTCCATTTACGGAGCAATCACCGGTTTTCAACCGATATTCGGATATTATTTGGCCGCGTTCTCACCAGAAAGGTTACCTCTTTACGCCCTCCTTGGGGCCACCACTGGTGGAATGGCCATCCTTTACGTGAGAACAATGGAATTCTTCACCAAGCGTTTCAGATACTTGAAGACCTCCAACTACTTCAAACCTGTCATTGGCGGACTTGCTGCAGGTGTTGCCGCCTTAGCGTTCCCTGAGGTTATGGGTAACGGTTATGGGTGGGTTCAACTTATGATGAACGGAGGACTAAACGTCATACCCAGCTACGGACTTCCAATCCTCCTCATCCTAGCCCTGATCCCTTTCGTCAAGATCCTCGCCACCTCCATGACCGTGGGGAGTGGAGGGAGCGGAGGGGACTTCGCTCCTGGAATAGTCATAGGTGCGTCCACAGGTGCGGCCGTAGGAGAGCTCTTCCATCTCCTGGTTCCATCCCTTGTTCCCACCATTGCGCCCTTCGTTATAATTGGTATGCTCTCACTCTTCGGCGCTGCCGCCAAGGCTCCGCTCTCCGTCACGCTAAGGGTTGTGGAGATGACAGGTGGGCTTCAACTTCTCCCCGGAATGATGATAGCTGTCGCCATAGCTTACCTCCTGTCCGGCAGGTACACCATTTACACCTCTCAGGTGCCCACAAGAAGGGACTCACCGGTCCACGCTGGCGAATATAACATTCCGCTGCTGAGAACCTTAAAGGTAGGAGAGTTATCCCTCAGGGAGCTCAAGCTTAACGCTCAATCCAGCACAGAGGAGGCCAGAAAGGCAATATTACAATCAGGACTGTTCTCCCTCCCAGTTGTGGACGCCTCCGATACATTCCTGGGTTCGGTGTTCCTCACCGATCTGCCCAACACCGCTGAGCCTGTGGTGAAATTCATAAGGAGCGGAGTAAGCTACATAAATCCATCATCCACCGCTGAGGACGCCATGGAGGTAATGGTGAGGTCCAAGTCAAGGTGGGCCGCGGTTGTGGAGAGAGGGAAGTTGAAGGGCGTGGTGACGTTGGATGACCTTCTCTCCGCCTACGACGCAAAGCTTAAGGAGATAGCCCAGGATTCGGGTAGATGAGATTATATATCTGGATAACCTATCCACCTCCGTGAGGCCCTTGGTAGTTGCGATTGCGGCTTTAGCCTTTGTCGCCGCGGTGGCAGGTCTCATCTACGGGCCAGTATATACGCCTCTGAACTCCACTGGTATCTATAGACACATTCTAATATACATGAAACTTCCAACCGTGTTGTATGTCGCTATAGCTGGGGTCATTCTTGCGGCCTCAGGAACTACTCTTCAAACACTATTCAGGAACGGACTCATGGATCCTTACGTTTCAGGCACGGCGGCTGGGGCCTCGTTTGGCGCCGTGGTGGCCTTCTTCACAGGAGCTCCTCTGTTTCTATCCATCTTGGCTGAACCAGTTATGGCCTTCGTCTTCTCCATCATAGGTTCCTTAATAGTTATGGCCCTGGGGAGAAAGGGAGGTACAGGTTCACTTCTGCTGGCGGGGTTGACGGTTGATTTCGCCTTCACCTCAGGGTTGTTGGTCGCTGAGGAGTACATTCAATTCAAATATCCTCAGCTGCCTAACGCCCTATACTGGCTCTTCGGAGACGTAGGTGTGAAGACATTCCTTGACGTAGGAGTTGGGTCCGTTGTTACCATCATTTTCCTCTACCTGCTCTTCTTGAGAGCAAGGGCCTTCGACCTAGCCTCCATGGGGGATGAAATCTCTCAAGCTAACGGATTGAAAATTGGCAAGTTCAGGCTGTTCTGGCTCACCCTTACCAGCGTGGTTGTAAGCTACTTGGTCTCGCAGGTGGGGGCAATAGGTTTCGTGGGACTAATGAGTCCCCATCTTGCCCGGCTCATGGGAGCAGACGGATTCAAGGAGGTCCTATCTCTTTCATGTATAGTGGGAGTTGCGGTAATGGAAGGAGCAAATGCCCTAGCTGACGGAACATTCGGTTTCATTGTGCCCATAACTGCTGTGACTTCGGCGTTCGTGCTACCCATAATGGTGCGGTTGGCGATGGGAATTGAGTACACTTGAGGTTAGACGGGGCCTCAACCTGGTCCTTGGACCCAACGGGGCGGGGAAGTCGACCCTCTTGAAGAAATTGGCCGGAATGAAGGTGCCTGACGGCATACTTTCCCCGCCACTGTCCTCGGCCTCACCCATTCCTGGGGCCACTTACTTACCTCCTGAAGTTCCCAACTCTCCCATATCTGTGGAAAGGTTCATGTTGGCTGAAGACTCCTGGTATCCTCCCAGCAGGGAAGAGGTGGAGGTGTCCAGGAAGTGTCTCTCCGAGTTGGGCGTGCTCGACCTCCTTAGAAGGAGGTTGGACACCCTCAGTTCTGGGGAAAGACGGCTAGTGGGAATAGCTAAGTCCATGACCAAGGGAAAGACCCTTCTCCTGGACGAGCCGACCTCGAACTTGGATCCCTCCAACGCATTCATAGTAGCCAGAAACATGGTCGAGCTCTCCTTTTCCAGGACGGTCGTAGCTGCGACTCACGATCTCTCCATCCTCCCACTGGCCAATTGGGTAATAATGATTAAGGGGGGAAAGCTCATGGACCAGAGAACCCCCCAAGAGGTGGAGGGGGATCTGCTCACAACGCTCTATGGGGTCAAGTTCGTTGAGGTGGAGGGGGCTGGAAGGAGATTCTTCGTCCCATCCATAAAACTTTAAAATATGGATAGCCTATCCAAAACCATGAGAACGTCGGCAATTGCTGTGACGTTGGTGGTTGTAATAATACTTGGCTTGACCGTGTTTTTGGCATATCAGAGGAGTTCCATTAACGTTTCCCCCACCCCATATTATCCGGTGTCAGTAATCGATGGACTGGGGAGGAACGTTACAATAGCCTCATTTCCGTCTAGGATCGTTTCTCTAGCGCCCAGCGACACCCAGATATTGGTGGCCCTGGGATTGGGGAAAGATATTGTGGGGGTGGACTATTACTCCTATCAACTCCTCCAAGAACTAAACATGACCTCAGTCCTCCCGCCTAACGTCACCGTCCTCCCGCCTAACGTCACCTATCCGTCCCTTAATGCAGAGGCCATAGAGGTGTTGAATCCCTCCCTGGTTGTGGGGGACGCGGGAATAGACGGTGGTTACCTCAGCCAATTCCAATCTGCCAACCTGAACGTTATATTCACAAGGGGAGACTTAGACACCAACTTCTCTGGAATATATCAGGACATTTATCTACTGGGCAAGGTTTTCCACGTTGAACCTCAGGCCCAGGAGCTGGTCCAATGGATGGAGTCCAAGGTGAGTAAGTATAGCTCCAATTCCTCCGTTCCAGTAGCTTATGTAATATGCTGGACCCCTCAAAATGACTTCTACACGGTGTCCAAGGGGTCCTTTATAAACGGAATAATCCAATCTGCTGGTGGCGATAACCTATATGCGAACCTGTCAAATCCGTACCCTGAAGTCTCAGGTGAAACAATACTAGCATACAGGCCGCCGATCATTATTGCAAACTGTGTCTACAATGTAAGCTACACGCAAAACATCATAAATTCCTACGTGACCTATCCCCATAAGCTATACGTTGTGGGATGCCCTCTACCGGTGTCACTTTTGAACGAACCTGGACCTCTGTCCGTGTATGGGCTCGCCATGATGAGGGCGATGCTAAATGGAACAGCCCCAACTTTCGTTACAGATTCGTTCCTCCAGAGGCTCAACGTCACCCTCCCCGTCTTTTGAGCCTGGCCCCTCCGTCCGCCGGTATGACCACCCCATCCACCCACTCTGATTCTGAAGTTAGAAGCCAGATTGCCACCCTGGCGAAGTCTCCCGGTGGAGCCGAATCGTCCCCTAACTTTCTGGTTGAAGTCCAGTCTTGGTCAGGCTCAAAGTCCCCTCTTATTGAGGTGGGGGCTATTCCGTTCACTCTCACCCCCCTATCCAGTAACTCAGACGCGAGCACCTCCACGAGCTTGACCATGGAGGCCTTGGCTGAGGCATAGGAGAGTTGGGAGGGGTCAGCCACGTTGATCGCGGCCATGGAGCTCACCATGACCACGCTTGCGCCACCTTTGAGATGCGGAAGAGCTGCGCCGACAACGTAGATGGGCACCTTTACGTGGTTGGTGAGCATTTCCTCAAGACCGCTTGGATTCTCGACGCTGTCCTCCACGTACCCACCCACGGTTATGACTAAACCGTCCAACCCACCCATCTCCCTAACCGCTGTGTTGATAACTTCCTTGGCGTTCTGAGGGGTGGAGAGGTCTCCCTTAACACTATGTATCTTTCCATACCTGGAGAGGGTGGAGACCAGCTGGGAAAGTTTTCCTCCATCCCGGGCATTAATGGTGACCTCTGCCCCTTCTTTAAGGGCCATGTGTGCCACCGCATATCCCAATCCCCGACTTACTCCAGCCACAAACACCTTCTTGTTCTGAAGCCTCATAATCACCTTAACTCTGGGAGGCTAATAATTTTCCATGTTTGAAAGAGTCTATCAATCTTCAAACCAAATTGGGGAGTTATAAGAAGATTTATAACCTACTTATTCCAATTTCTCCCCATGAGTGAGCTGGGGAAAATTTTGGACAGGTCCAGATGGACCCCGACCCACAGTGCAATCTTGGCGTCGTTGGCTGTAGGTTATTTCATGTGGGGAGTCATATCGTCCATCTCATACCTTCTCTATCCAACTTATCACAATGTGTTCTTCATAATTGCTCCCCCTGCGGCTACGTTGGCGGGAGACTTAATCATGCCCAGGCTGTCAGACGTTAGAATGGGAAGGAAGACGACGTTCTTCGTAACCATGGCCATGTATGGTGTTGGCTCCCTCCTCATAGTGGTGGCGGCTCTCCTGTTCAGGGCAAACATATTCCTGGTGGCCGCTGGGATATTGCTTGCGGAGTTCGGGGTTGAGGGTGAAGTTCCCGTCGCACTCTCCATGGCCGCAGAGACCATGCCTCTTAAACATAGGGACCGAGTACTTGTGGCCTCCCCCAACTTTGACAACGTCGGGGCTACGGTTGCCGCTGTCATAAGCTTAGTCACATACTCCCTCTCCAACTCATACTACTTGGTTGCGGTTGTTCTGGGAGGTTTCGCGGCCGTTACAGTTGGATTCGCCCTCTTCGTGAGGTACAGACTACCTGAGTCCGTGAGGTGGCTTGAAGTTAAAGGGTTGAAGGAGAAAGCTGAAAGGGAGGTCCAGAAACTTTCTGGCTCCGTGGAACAGGTAAACATCAAGAGCCCTGGAAAAGTAACGCCCCTATGGAGCAGATTCCTCTTCTTGGCCTTAATAGGAGTTTCTCAATACCTTACTTACGGCCTCATGGGCTTCGTTGTGGCGGACTACTATTTCACTGGAATAAACCTTGACCTCATAGTACTTTTCGCCAACCTGGGGGCAAGTATCGCCGGCTTCGCGGTTCTTAAGTTCGTTAGGGAGGCCAGCACCAGGAAGTTCACATTGATGTCCTTCCTAGGGGGCACCATTACGATCGTCCCAATATTGTTGGCCATAAATTTCCTGTCCAACCTTACGCTCTTCTACGGACTTCTCTTCCTAAACATGGCGTTCAGTGAGTTCGCCTGGGCGAGCAGAACAATTCAGGAACCCACCCTCATGCCCACAAGCTTAAGGGCCTTCATGATAGGTCTAGTGAGGGTTTTCCCCATAACTACATATGCCATCTCGGAGTACGTGACGTCTTCCTGGACCCTTTTCGCTTTCGTTAACTACAATTTAATATTGTGGGCAATAGGAGCTGCCGCGAGCATATGGTGGTATAGGATGGGATATGATGTGAACATGGTGCCCTTGGAGAGGGCGGCCCAGGAGGTGGCCACATGAAGGCCATTAGGTTGGAGGGACAAAACAAGGTGGCGTTGAGGGAGATAGAGGATCCTAAGCCATCTCAGGGAGAGGTTTTGGTGAGGGTTGAGGCCGCGGGAATATGCAGAACGGAGCTCCACTTAATCTCTGGCAGGTTACCAGCACCGACTCCCCTAACTTTAGGTCATGAAATAGTGGGGAGAGTGATGAATGAAACCGACGAATTCAAGGAGGGGGAAAGGGTGGTGGTATACTACTATGCTGGGTGCGGAAAGTGTAAATATTGTAGCTCCGGTAGAGAGAACCTTTGTCCGAGTCCCAGGGCCCAATACGGTTTCATAACCGATGGTGGGTTGGCCAATTACGTTAAGGTGAGAACGACTAGCCTAGTTAAGGCTCCCGACGAGCTTGAGCCCTCCTCCCTGGCACCTGTGGGTTGTGCCGTAACCACGGCCCTCCACGCATCCAAAAAGGCCGGAATAAAGAAGGGGGAGTTGGCCCTGGTCTACGGTTTGGGTGGAGTCGGGTTCCCCTTGATTCAGGTCCTATTGAATTCAGGACTCAGGGTCATCGCAGTATCCAGGAACGATGAGAAACTGAAATTGGCCAGGGAGATGGGAGCTGAGCCAATAAACTCCAAGGAGGACATAAGGAGAAAGGTGCGGTCCTTGGGAGAGGTGGACGTTTTCTTCGACTTGGTCGGGGATGGATTATCGCAGGCCGTAAAGGTGCTGGGAAGGGCTTCAAGGGTAGTTTATGTGGGATATGAGGGAAAGGTGGATATAGATCCGTTAATTTTGGTGTCCAGGGAGATCTCATTGATTACTTCAGTTGGATGTACAAAGAATGAACTTGTGGAGGCCATTGAGCTTGTTAAGGCGGGAAGGGTGAAGGTTCCCACCCAAACTATAAAAATTGAGGAGGCCCTCCAAACCATGGATAAACTGAAGGAAGGGAACGTCCTAGGAAGAGCAGTGATGATTCCAAACTAAAAAATTCTAGTTTTACTTTAGTATTGGGCCTCCCACAGGTGCCTTCGCTCCCAAGGAATCGGCCACAACTATGGATAGGCCTGTGTACCAAGCGGCTATGGCTGTCAATATACCCAAATAACCTCCAGCGTGGCTAAGTGTTGCGGAACCTATCATTGCGCCCACACCTAGAAGGAAGAAGGTGATCCAAAGCAGCAGGAAAGTAACGAACAACCCCACATTGGCCTTAAAGGTACCGAACCACATTACAAGGGTAAATATGCCGAACGCTACTAATGCTATTCCTATACCTGTTGCCGATACTGGGCCAAATACACCGGAAACCGTAAGGAAGAACCACTCCCAGAAGGCACCATAGGTGAAGAAGGCAACGTATCCGAAGGTGTTTCCCTCCCTATATTCCAGGATCGCTGCCACTAACTGAGCAAGTCCTCCATAGAACGCAGCTAATCCTAGAACGACGTTGGAACCCGTTGAAAGTAGTCCTGCATTATATATGCTTAAAACTAGAGTAGTTAAGGCGAAACCGGATAGCCCTAAGGGGGCCGGATTAGCCTTTTTTGGAGAAGACATTATATTAGCTGAACAAGTGTTGATATTAAACTTTTATTTGTTAAAGACAATTGGGCATCACTAGAACAGTATTATGATATAAGGCAATTGGTTACCTGATCTAACAGTCAATTGTAGGTACCTATCAGCACCCATAACTTTACGTTAGGTAACCAACTTGTTTTTAGGCTTACATGTTAGTTGCACCTATGAAGGCATTACAGTTCGATAAACCGGGATTGGATAACCTAAAGGTAGTGGACGTCCCTAAGCCCAAGCCTGAGGCCCACGAGGTCCTGGTCAAGGTTGAGTTGGCTGGGGTCAACCCAGTGGACCTCGCCGTGGTGTCGGGTAACTTCGCTAAACCCATGCCTCACATACCTGGAGCGGAGGTAGCTGGAACAGTGGAGGAGGTGGGAAGCCACGTGAAGTCATTAAGGCCTGGAGACAAGGTTGTGCTATACAATAGAGTTTTCGACGGTACATGTGACATGTGTGTGTCTGGGATGGAGATGGAGTGCAGGGCGGGAGGAATAATGAGCATAGTCACTAATGGTGGTTTCGCTGATTACATATCGGCACCTGAGAGGAACTTTGTGAAGTTACCAGAAACAAGCTGGGAGGTCGCCGCTAGTCTTCCCGTGGCCGCCCTGACCTCCTACCACGCACTACGATATACAGGGGTGAGTTCTGGAAGCAGCGTAGCGGTGATAGGGGCGTCAGGAAACACTGGTATATTCGCGGTTGAGCTGGCGAAGCTAATGGGAGCCACCGTGATCGCTTTAACTTCCAAATCGTGGCTAAAGGACTACGGAGCAGACCACGTGACCGATTACAGTGGAGCCAAGGAAGTTATTGATAGGGCCACCGACGGTCAAGGGGTTGATGTGGTTATTGCCACTTTAGGCGCGGCTCACATGGACCAGGCCTTGAATTGGCTAAGACCAGGAGGTAGGGTGGTGACCTTTGGTGCCATAGGTGGAGATGAGCTAAAGCTCTCGCTTTCATTCCTGTATGGCAAACACTTAAGCGTGGTAGGAACCACGGGGGGAACCAGGGGAGAGCTCATGGAGTTGGCTAAACTCTCGCCGAAACTGAAGGTCAGAACATGGAAGACCTTCCCTCTATCCGAGGGTGCCAAGGCACTCTCAATGCTGAGGTCCAAGGAAAGGGAGGGAAGAATATTCATCAAGCCTTGATCTCGTATTTTTATTTTGGAGTTTCTATCGTTCGCTGTGAGAACATGAAGTGGAGCAGATTATTGTTCGTCCTAAGGCTACTAAGACTATTGTGGAGAAGAAGGAGGAAGAGTTAACCGACCTAGTGAAGGGAACCTTGATGTCATAGGACGTTTTTATGTTAATTGATGCCTCACTGTCCACTGACATCACCGCCTCCGATACCTTCCTCACCTCACTTAGGTCCCTTACGAAGTAGTTCATGACCTTCCAATCCTCCTTTGTTGTCTGCCAAATTGGTTTATCAGGAGGTGCCTTGGTAACCTCCAGAAAACCAGACACTTAGCATGGCTCTCAATGAGATCTACACAGTTTAAGAGGTCCACCAGAGGGGGACCATTCATTGAAGATTTCGTCTCACGGACAACGTCCTCCTAATTCCTACCTCTCCACTCCTGGAGTGTCATGGCAACCTTATGGGGTTTGATACCTCCAGGTCTTTAACAGGTCCGCCTATGATTAGGCTCTAGAGATTTGAAAAGGGTTCACAGATCAGGAGAAAAGTAGAGGCTAGGATCGCTATTGAATCAAGGAATTGTGATTCATATCCGCCCAATGGCACAATGTCCACCTCCCATATTTTTCATGGTGAGTCTTTGGAGACCTAAGGAGAAAGTTGAGGAGAAGGGCCTTAAGTACCTCACGAGCAACCATCCTGACGTCGTGAACGCGCTCTCTGAACTACCCTTCGATTGGTTCGTGTTCGACATGGAGCATGCTCCCTTGGATGTAGCTGACGTAGAGGTCCTCATGATGTCCCTGAGAGGTACAGGGATCTCGCCCCAAGTTAGGGTACCATGGAGTGACCCAGTGGTGGTCAAGAGAGTCCTGGACATAGAGGCCGAGGGAGTTCTCCCCCTAGGTGAACACCGGGGAGGAAGCGGAGGCCGCTTTCAGACATATCCACTACCCTCCTCTGGGGGTCAGGGGTGTGGAACCCAGGAGAGCCACGAGGTGCGGTGGGGTCAAGTTCATGGACTACACCAAATTCGAGGGGAACAGCTGGGACTTCTGGTAAAGGTGGAGAGTCCCAGGGCCCTAGATAACCTAGAACAAATGCTCTCAGCGGAGGAGATCGAGGTGGCCCACGTGGGGCCCATGGACCACTCATTGAGCATGGGGACTCCTTTACAGTTCCACAATCAGGAGTTCCAGGACGCATTAAACTTGGTTTAAGACGTGTGAGAAGTTGGATGTGGTACAGGGGATTCACGCCTTCAATGTGGAAATGGCGAATAAGATGATGGAGAGTGGCTTCAGGTTCGTAGCCCTCATGTCGGACATCTCTGCCATGTCATCGACCTTTAAGTGAATAATGGCTCAAATTGACAAACTGAAGGAAGGTAAGTAAGCGAGCTATTGATCTTGGGATGACCTTCCATAACTCAGTCGGCCATCCATTAGATTGACAATTGCTCCACCTCTTAGGAAGTGAGGTCGATTTAAGACCATAATCCCAAACTTCTATACTTCTCTCCCGCCCTACCCTAGAATTACGGCCTTTAGCCCGAATTCCATCATGTCCTGAAAGTCCCTATCAAAGGTCACTAGGGTCTCATTATGAGATATGGCTATGGACGCTATGAGTATGTCAACATCCCCTTTGGCCCTCCCTGAGGACTTTAATCTCTTGTAGAGGTCTGACGCTATCTTTACTTCCATTTCGGTTAGGTGATATATTACAAACTTTTCCAATAGGGACACCAAATCCCCCCTTCCCTTCAAGACTTCATAAACGTTAACTACAGTTGTACTCACCGACTCCTCCCAACTCTCTAGGAGGCGGAGAACGTCGTGGTCTCCCTTCATTAACCTGATTATGACGTTTGTGTCAAGGATCATGAAAGTCCCTAATCTGAAACTCCTTTCGTGTCCTCTCCACTTCCCTTTCCAGCTCCTCCGCCTCCTCCTTGGTGAGGATGCCAAAGATCTCCAGTAACACTCCCTTTCTTCCCCGTTTACTCTCGTTGTAAAAAGTTACAAGTTCATTTATGATCTCGCTGAAGGATTTATCTCCCTTAAGCCTGGAGAGCTCCTCGTAGACCTTGTCAGATATGGTTATTACCTTTGGCATACATGCATACATGCATACATATATTATACGCTTTATGCATGCGGAACGTCAGCGTCATGAATCTGAAGATTATTCGCATGGAGTGATTTGATCCTGGAGAAGTATTACATCCCGAGGAGGTTACTCACCTGAGGGCCCAAATGGGAACCTTGATGTCATAGGACGTTTTTATGTTAATTGATGCCTCACTGTCCACTGACATCACCGCCTCCGATACCTTCCTCACCTCACTTAGGTCCCTTACGAAGTAGTTCATGACCTTCCAATCCTCCTTTGTTGTCTGCCAAATTGGTTTATCAGGGACCACTTTCTCCACCTCTGGCTGTCTGTAATGGACTGTGAACATTACCCCCTGGGCCTTGCTAAGGTCCAATATGGGGACTATCCTCATTATTCCTTTTGACTTCAGGTGCTTTAGGTGTCTTCTAATGGTCCTGGCCGACACCTTGAGGGACTCGGCTAACTCGAACTCCTTCGCCCTAGGGTCTTTGGATAGTCTCGCCAGGATGGCCTTATCTATGGTGGGGAGGGGATTGGGAGAGGGAGGCTGAACCCACACCTTTAGGGGCTCTCCAAGAGACTTAAGGATCCTCATGTTCTCGTTTCTGTTCCTTCCAGTTATCTCAAGCAAGGTATTCCCTTCGGCACAGGTGAAGTAAGCCACGACCGATTCCACCTTCCTAACTTCGCTCTCTGGTAATCCCTTAAACGATGCGAACACCCTCTCCAACCCAAGGGAGGAGGAATCCACATAGAGGGCGAACCTCCTTATTACGCCTTCATAAATCATCTTCCTGAACCTGACCTCCACCGAACTGGGGTCCACCCTTATCTGAGACGCGATCCTCCTCTTTGGTGTCCTCCCGTCGATCATCAGGGCCTTTAGAACCTCGTAATAAAGGGAATCCATTGTAGTTAGTCATGTAAACCGATCATATAAATCATCCTATATAGATGTAAAAATAGTCTTGACCCAATATGTTTTGTATTCTATCTAAGCATATAAGTAGGGTTGTAATTACCCGCTCAATGCAGGTAATGATCCTCTTATTCAATAAATGCGTTGGTGGGCATGGAGGATAAGACCCTTCCCAATATGTTTAATTGATCTGGGAACTCCCTTAGTTCCATAAAGGACCCGTAGGTGTATAACCTCTCATCAAATGGTATTGCAGCAACCACAGGGAAATTGGGCCTATACCTCCTCGCTAGGGAAACGGCCTGGGCATATTCTTCAGGTAGAGGTGGGACCATGTTCACGATTAAGGCCCCAGGAGTTCCTCCCATACCTTCAGCCTCAACTGCTTTAACGTACTCCAGTAAGGCCTTTAATCCTCTCTCGGAGGGATCACTCACATATACCCTGTACCATCTCTCCGTGTAACCTATTGACATATAGGCCTTAATTTCAAGCTGTATAACCGGATCGTTGAAGAACACGTTAGGTGGGTTGTCCGCCAAGTGGATCTCGCTCTCCCTCATGAATTTGGAGTAAATTTGAAGAATTCTGTCCGTCACTGTGGGGTCGTTCTTAATCTTTTCCATATACTTGTAGAATAAGGGTGGGTCAGGGTTAACTCTCACCACAGTTATCTCTCCCTCTCCTTCTTTAACGGTTAAATGGAACTCTGAATCCTTGCCCATCAACGCATCAAGTAAGCTTCCACCGTGATGTCCCATCATGTGAGAGGTCCACCCTATGAGATCCCTGTCAATCAGTAGCACCCTCTTCCCTTCCCTGGCAAACATCTTCGCTAGAGCCACGGATATGGTGGATTTGCCAACTCCTCCCTTTACTCCCAGAATGGAAAATCTCATCACCTAAGCTTTAAAAAAGCCGTTTAAAAACTTTGTAAGAAGACTTCTACCGTCTGGTGAAGAATATAAGGAAGTACCTCACCACGATCCTGTGAAGAGGGACTACTACGTTATCTTTGTTGTGGCCCTTTACGTTATTCTTCTACATAGCTTCGTAACTGCTGGACCTTTTGACGTAATTGATACTGGGCCACCTCCAGCTTTCCCTTCGCCTCCGTCTCATTTTTCACTCTCTGGTTACAGTATCGTTGGAATAATAGGTTTAGTTAACTATCTCTTTTATTTATCTTCATTGATTGGAGGATATTTGGTCCTTGTCAAATTAATGACGGTCGCCCCTTTCATAATAGGTACGTTGTCCCTTTACTATGTCATAAAAGTTAGAGGGGCCAAGGGATGGACATTATACCTGCTGCCTTTGATCTTCGGACTCAATCCGTATGCACTACGCATTTTGGAGTTGGGGGATGCCATAGGAGTTCTCATGGGGATCTCTTTCACTCCGTTGGTTTACCACTTTGGAGATAAAGTGGCAACTCAACCCACAAAGAGGAGCTTCCTAGCCTTCACTGGAGTAATAGTGATCTCTCAATTCTTTTTCTATCAATCATTCGTATATGATGCTATCCTTCTGTTACCCATAATCCTTAGATCAAGGTCTTTGAAGTTCCTTGAACTAGCCGTATGTTCGCTCTCTATTGGTTTCTTATCTGAATTGAGTGCGGAAATTTCAGCTTACCTTTTCGCCTACGCTCCGCCTTCAATTATTACTGAGGCACATCTAAGGTTTGAGGCAATTTCAATTGTTCTGTTACCGTTGGTGGGCTTCGCCCTGGCATCACTCTTCCTTCTTTCTAAGAGAAGATCTAAGGAGTTCCTGTCATTATTGGGGTCCGGTGTAATAGTCCTTGCTCTCTGGATATTCCTGTCTGTCCATCCGTTTTACCCTCCTCTCTTGGGGGCCATATTCGCCCTATTTACCGAATTCACTGCTAAGGTGGGAGAGATTCTCATGATAATCCTGGCGTTAACTCTCTCTTACATCCGTGATCTCCCCCTAAGAGCTTTCATGTTGGGGCTGCTTCTCCTGGCCCCCATTGGAACTTCGGTGTTACCTGTGGAGTTCTTCCCCATGAGCCAATATGAGGTCCCCCACTCCCTATATGACGTAGTACACTTTCTGCAGGGGAGAACTGATGGATATGTTGGGGTGTACTACAGTGGATGGTATGGAGATCTTAATACAAAAATTTCTCAAGAATTCGCAATGAGTGACATAATACCTTCGTCTGTGGAATTTACCTACATACCTAACCCCGTCTCGTTGTCTAAATACGGGATACAGTACCTCGTTACCACGCAAAATATGACCGACCCTGGATTGAGGTTGGTGTATTATGCCCCACCATACTATGTATACCTTAATCAAAACTTCACATCTATAGCGTTTAGTCCATCAGGGAATCCCCTCAACTTCTCCCTCCACAACGACAGGATAGTGGTCACAGGAAACTCCAGCGAGGCAATTGTCCTTATCCATTACTCTCCCTTCTGGAACGGAACCACACAGAACGGATCCATACCGCTCTTTCAAACTGTCTTAGGTTTCGGGGACTTCATCTCACTCCCAATGAACTACGGTGTAGGTATAACGGTGTTCACGTTCGCACCAATCCTCACGGCCACGCTGTGGATAGATGTTGTTGTGAATGCAACATTATTAGCCCTTTACGCTGGACAGTTTATAAGGAAAAGATCTAAAACACATCAATGGAACTCACAGGAGAGGAAAAGGAAAGGCAGTTGAAGGCTTACCTGGAACTCTTGAAGCATCCTTCAATATCCGCCACAGGAGAGGGAATAAGGGAAACTTCACAACTCTTGAGGGAACTCATGGAGTCCTTAGGTGTGTCCTCATCAATAGTTGAGACAGCCGGACATCCCGTCGTTTACGGGGAGTACAGTGTTGGTGGAAGTTCCACCCTCCTCATCTACAATCATTACGACGTACAACCCGTTGATCCTCTGGAGGAATGGACCTCCGACCCATTCTCAGCAGAGGTGAGAGGAGGAAGGGTCTACGCCAGGGGAGCCTCAGACAACAAGGGTACCCTGGTCGCAAGACTATTTGGCTCAGTGAAAGCAGTCAGAGAGGGAAAGGTGAATCTGAAGTTCCTCTACGAAGGGGAGGAGGAGATCGGTAGTCCTAACCTGTCAAGTTTCGTGGAGGCAAACTCAGGGAAGTTGAAGGCTAACGGCGTACTGATGGAGGGCAGTTCCCTGGATCACAGGGGCAGGCCCCTAATAGTTCTAGGTGTAAAGGGACTCCTATACGTTCAGCTAGACATTTCAACAGGGGAGAGGGACCTCCACTCCTCTAACGCGCCAATAGTCTACAACCCGGCGTGGGAGATGATCAGTGTGCTATCCACCTTGGTTGAGGACGGTAAGGTGAAAATACCTGGGTTTTACGACAAGGTAAGGCCCCTCAATGAACGGGAGAGGGAGATGCTAAAGGATTACGACGTCTCGCCAGAGGAGTTGATGGGTTCCCTTAGGGTGGAGAGACTTAGATTCGACGATCCCCAAAGATTAAGGGAAGCACTCTTCGGCGAGCCGACCTGTACAATCGATGGCATAGTCTCAGGTTACATAGGTAAGGGAAGCAAGACGGTAGTACCCCATAAGGCTTCTGTGAAGATGGACTTCAGACTAGTCCCAGATCAGGACCCCAAGGAAGTTTTACAGCTTCTGAGGGCCCACCTAAACAGGGTGGGATTTAAGGGCACGCTGACGGAGATGGGACTGGAGAGGCCGATGAGGACTTCACCAGACACTAGGCTGGTCAGGGCTCTGGAGGAATCGGCGAGGGAAGTATACGGAAAGAACCCAGTCCTGGTTCCCAATTCAGCGGGAACCCAACCAATGGGACTCTTCGTGGAATTGTTGGGCGTAAAGGAAGTGGCAAGCGCCATAGGTGTGGGAGATCCAAATTCAAACGCCCACGCTCCCAACGAGAGCATAGAGTTGGACAACTTCTTCAAGGCGGTGGAGCATACGTCCTCATTTATAAAATGGTATTCTAGTAACGTTTATTAAGTTGCAGTTATATGTTATGCTGCGAGATCAAACTATAGATGGATAGTAGTTGGGTTACTGTTCACAGCCATCACCTTCAACTACGTGGATAGGACAATATTCACGTTAGTGGCCCCTGTCATAGCTTACTCCTTTGGTTGGACGAAGTCCATTGAAGCCTATTCCAGCACCCCCTACGCTGTGCAGACCATAGCCCTCATACTATTCATATGGGGTCTAGCTTACACCCTCATGAACTTCCCTGGAGGTTGGATAGTGGATAAGCTGGGCATAAGGAAATCCATGGGAGTTTTGTTCGCCGTTTGGTCAGCCTTCACGGTACTTACGGCTTTCACGTTCAACTTCCTATCCATGGTGGTTGTTAGGATATTTATGGGCGCGGGTGAGGGACCCGTATGGACTGTAAATGCCAAAACGGCTAAGAACTGGGCAAGCCTGAAAGATTACTCAAAGTCCTTCGCCTTCGCGGGTACGGGACAAGCGGTGGGTCCTGTGATTGGTCTCTTCATAGGAACAGTTCTTTACGAGCTCTTCGGTTGGAGAGGTCCGTTCATATTTTTCGGTGCCCTGGGCTTGGTCATGGCCCTAGTATGGTACTTTTTTGTCAGGGATACCCCCTCCCAACACCCCAGGGTAAGCAAGGATGAACTCCACTACATTAAAGAGGGGAAAGGTGAAGTGAACGAGGAGAAGCCATTGCCGTCCAAGAAAGCGTGGGCCATGGCTGCCAGGGTGATATTCGGAACGCAGGCGGGATGGGGAGTAATGATAACTTTCCTGACCTTTGCCTTCGTATTGGGAACGTTTCTTACATGGCTTCCGCTTCTCATGTTCGCCACTTTCGCTCACAGCGTTACCAAGAGCGGCCTCTACTCCACAGTGGCAGATCTGGGTCTCATAGTTGGATATGCTCTGGCAGGTCCATTTAACGATGGTCTACTCAGGAAATTCGATAAAGTGAACGCGAGAAGAATAGGTGCATTACTGCCAATGTCCCTAATGATATTGTTTGTGGGACTGAGCTACTTCACTGGAACGGCTAGACTTTTGGTTCCGACCGTGGGTCTTCTTGCGGCGGCTGCGGCTGTCATGAACCTGAGCGTAGGGTCATGGGCAGTTAATGCTATAGACATAGCACCAATGGGGACATCGGCGATAACATATGGTGTATACAACGGTTTTCTTAACTTGGTGGGCTCCTTCACCTCTCTCATACAGGGGTATCTATTCACCCACTATCCGGCTCCACTAGCCTTCTCCACCATGATGATTCCAATAGCCTTATTCTTGGCAGGATACTTGGCCTTAATTCGTCACGATAGCTGGGAGAGAGCCATATCCTTAGGAAGAACCCTTTCAGCCAAGGCGTTCGCGACTTCAAGGTGAACAATTAACCCTCTTTTTAATAGCCCTATCTGGATAGTCGGTGGTGATCGAGTTTGGACACATCTCCCATGCCTTAGATAGTTCCCATGGTTCATTGACTGTCCATAATCCTATCCTGAAGCCAGACAGATTGACCAAGTTTACATCCTCCTTGGTTACGAGGGAGATGTTGCAGTGCATGGAGGTGGCGCGCACTTTCTTAGCATGTTCCAAGAACCAGCTTGGACGACCAAAAACAATTATCCCCACCTGAACCTTGGGCTCCAGGTCCTTTAGCCTGGAAAGGGCGTCGTAGTCGAATGAGGTGAACTCCACCCTATCTAGGGAGGAGTACTTTGAAACCTCTTGAAGGACCTTCTCCTCAATTCCTGGGTAAACGGAGGATCCGTGCTTGAGTTCCACCTTGCATTTGATACCCAATGAGAGGACCTCCCTCAACAGGGGGACCTTAACGCCCTTCCATTGTGATCCAAACTTGAATCCCGCGTCCAATTCCCTTAGCTGACCCCAAGTAAGATCGCGTATGAACCCCTCTCCGTTCGTAGTTCTGTCTACCCTATCATCATGCATTACCACCAACTCTCCGTCCTTGCTAAGATGAACGTCCAATTCCACCCCGTCCACTCCTAACTGGAGTGCAAGTTGGAATGAGGGGATAGTGTTCTCAGGCGCCAATCCCCTAGCGCCCCTGTGACCCCATATTTCCGGCCGCATGAGATCTGACATCTGTTAGCATTTTATATTCCAATCCTCCAGAACGGTAACTTGTCCCTCAAAATGTATTGAAAAGTACCTTGAGATTTCATGAGAACGGTAAGGGCGAATACCTAAACCGCCTAGGAAACCCTCATCTCGTTCCGCAGTTATGGGGATCTTAGGGTACATCAAGCTTCTATCAACTGAAACTTTTTCTGATTAGATTGAAAACTGGAGGACGTGAGGGAGAGCGCTCTGAAGGAGGTTAACGATGTTTAGTAGCAGTCGTTAACACCTAAGGTGTCCCGAAGTCCCTGAAGAGGAAGCACAGTAGAGTTAGTCCTGACTTAGCGTCAGTGAGAAAAATGATAGCACCTCTTGTTGAGATTAGATCGTGCGACAGTGTCGTTGTTAAGCTATTAATCATAGAGTTAGGGCGTTCTCCTTAAGAGTTTGATACTCGTCCCTAGTGAAATTCTGGTTGGCTAAAAGAAAAATTCATAGCTTAGTGTCGACAGTATGAGTGTGTCTATAGTGTCACTTGTTAAGATAAATTACTCTATATTAGGACGTCATGTGACTGGCATGAATTAATACGAATTGTGGAGAGTTAATAGATCTCGATAAACAGGCCTGTTAATTTACCTAATCCTTGACGATACTATGGTCGATTGAAATAATCCTTTATCAATGGAAACTGAAAGTCAATTGAAATAATCAGAGGAGGAACTACTATCAGAGAGTCTTTAACTGGGACCTCTATATCAAGTCATGGACCCACACGGATTCGTGAGCAACAGGCTCACGGCAGCACTGATTTCCAAGGAAGGCGTTGTGGATTGGCTTCCCCTTCCTAGATTTGATTCCCAGGCACTCTTCAGCAAGCTTTTAGATGAAAATGAAGGTGGCGAGTTATCAATATCAGGGGCAACTCCCAGCAAACAGTACTACGAGGTACCCAACGTTCTGGTCACAGAACTGCTAGTTAACGGAAGCAAAGTGATCGTTAAGGACCTATTACCCCTCGGAGAACATTCCTTCCTGAGGTTGGTGGACTCCACAGAGGAGTTGACAGTGAAGATCAGGCCTACCTTCTACTATGGCATGACAAGACCGATAGTAAAGGATGACGGCGTGAACACAAACTTCCTGAATCCCAGGGGAAGGGACTGCCTAACCGTCGTGGTGGAGGGTGAGAAAGTCGACCAATTTACCTGGAAACTACAAGGAAGAAGATGGATATATGTGAACTACTCAAGGAATCCTAAGCATAGCATATTATCAAAATCCAGACTGGATTTCGACCCAAAGAACGCATTCGAGTACACCTACGATTATTGGAGGAGGGAGACCGCCTCCGTTATAGAGGAAATAAGGACGTCTTATTTCGTGCTCAGGGGACTCATGTTCTCTCCCACTGGGGGAGTGGTGGCAGCACCCACAACCTCCCTTCCCGAGGTGGATGGGGGAACGAGGAACTGGGACTACAGGTTCGTCTGGATAAGGGATTCCTCAGTGGTGGTGGAGGGACTTGTGGACGCGGGAGACAACTTCTCCGCCAGAAGGGTGCTCACGTTTCTAATGAGTCTCATGAACGTTTCCTCTAAACCCTTCCTTCATCCGTTATACACGGTGGATGGGAGCGATCCTCCTCCCGAAAGGGAACTGCTTTGGCTTCCTGGATACAGGAACTCAAGTCCAGTGAGGATAGGAAATGCCGCCTCCGAACAGGTACAGCTGGACGTAGAGGGATTTCTCGTGGCAGCCATTAAGAAGTACGTGGAGTCCTCAAATGACTTGGACTTCCTAAGAGAGGAGTGGCCCAAGTTGAGGTACTTGGCGGATTGGGTCTCCACACATTGGAACTTGAGGGACGCTGGTATATGGGAGGAGAGGGGTACGCCTAAGCACTACACTCACTCCAAGGGGATGATGTTCATCGCGTTAAAGGGAGTAGGTGAAATGGCCCACCTAATAGGTGAGGAGGACAGGTGGAGGAGAGTTAGGGAGGAACTTGGTTCGTGGATAATGGAGAACTGCCTGGTGAACGGATACATGGTCAGATATCCCGGTACCAAGGACTCGGACGCGGCCCTCCTTTCCCTGCCCCTCTACGGATTCATGGAGGTCAAGGACCCCACGTTTCTGGCGACTTTAAGGAAGTTGGAGGAGCTGAGGTTGGGTCCATTTGTGAAGAGGTACGCCGAGGACTTCATGGGGGAGGCCAAGCATCCGTTCCTGTTAACATCGCTCTGGCTGGCCAGGATCTACGTGAGACTGGGGAGGATGGATGAGGCTGAAAGTCTGGTGAAGGAGCTGAACTCCATCTCAGGGGAGTTGGGATTGGTGGGGGAACACCTTAACGTGGAGAAGAGGGAGTTCACTGGAAACTTCCCACAGGCCTTCGTTCACGCGCAATTGATTTCGTTGTTGAGGGAGATGAAAAGATGAAGAAATGGATCGTTAAAATAAAATTTTGGAAATTTCATTAGCACCTCGTTTTGTGTTTTTCCCGTTCCTCCTAAGACATGGAATTTCCGTAAGAACCTAGGGCTTCGGGCCCCTGAAATGCAGAAGAATCAACAGTCTAATCCGGTTCATAGAATCCAACATCATCCGAAGGTTCCAAACCTCCTAAACAGACCTTTTATTTCCCTTTACCTTAGTAAGGCTCTATGGACATGGGATTTCATTGGCTTCTGACGTCCAGGGTGCTACGAAGTGTTGGCATAATATTTGTGACCCTGTCCTCATCACTTTACCTCTCCCTTCTTGGCCTAAGTCCCCCCACCATAGGTCTGATCTTCCTCGGTATAACGGCTTATGTGGCTGGATATTCCTTCGGAATGGGGCTCCTGGGAGATAGAGTTGGGTACAGAAAGACTCTCATCGCAGGAGAGTTCATATCGGGGGTGGGAATACTGGTTCTTGGTCTTGCAAGGAATATAGACCTCATAGTACCGGCCCTCATCATAAGTGGTCTTGGGGGGACGGCAGGGGGAGCTAGGGGAGCTTTCTCCCCAGGTTTAACGGCTCTCGTGGCGTCCAATTGGACCGACGAGAAGGAGAGGGTGAGAAAGATGGGACTCCTCACATCTGCCTCAGCCTTCTCAGGGGTCGGGGGCTCTATTCTACTTTCCATACATGACCTCCTTCCCTTTTCACCTGTTGAGGACTACAGGATCCTATATATTACGGCAGGGGCATTGGTGTTGGGCTCTGGGCTAACTTTGCTGAGAGTAAGGGAGGTAAAGAGACCAAAGAAGAGGAGTAAGATAATGACTGGAGCCAGTTTTAGATATATATCAAGGGTGATCGTCACTAATTCCATAACAGGGGTGGGACTCGGCTTAGCGATCCCTCTTCTGCCCCTCTGGTATCACCTGGCATATCATGTGTCCTCACTACAAATAGGGGCGGCGTTCACAGTTGCCAATGCCTCAACAGCAATAGGTTCGTTAGTGGCCTCTAGATTGAAGGTAAACGTCCTCCTTGCCGCATCCTTGACTAGGTTGCTGAACGGTTTGTTCCTGGTGTCCATGGCGTTTTCTCCATTCTTCATCGTGTCGGCTTCACTATATGCGGTGAGGGGATTCAACGCTGGAATAGGAATGCCCAATCGTACGGCTGTGAACGTTAGAGGAGTCTCATCTGAGGACTTCGGTGCGGCCTCCAGCCTTCAGGGAGTGGCGACTAGACTCTCCCAAATGAGCTCTGGATTGGGTGGGTACCTTTTGGAGGACAGTATAGGGCTACCTCTCCTTCTGGGTGGTGCGTTGCAGGTGTTGGGTGGGGTGCTGTATTACACAATGCTTAAGGGAAGGGACTCCAAAATTAGAGGAAGTGGAACGACCCATCATGAGGAGGCGTTAAGCAGTCCCTGATGAAGGAGATGTGATTGATGGGTTAGGGGATCCAAGAATAACTGCCATACGTAGATTAAGCAAACCTGATATTAGAGTGGAAGAATAGGGTATTATTCACCCAACCATCTTCTCAAGGATCCAGCAACATGAACAATGGCCTCCATTCCAGGATCAAGGAAGGGATAGAAGCTCACGAATCCGTGGATCATGCCACCGTACCTAACGGAGACCGCCTCATTTCCCGCTTCCTTCAACGCTTGAGCGTACTTCTCTCCCTGATCCCTTAAGGGATCGTACTCTGCCGTGACCACGAGGGCCCTTGGGAGTCCATTTAGCTTTCCCCTAATTGGAGATGCTCTGGGATCTTCTTCATCACCCTCTCTAAGGTATTGGGCGTTATACCACTTCATCGTGTCGGCGGTAAGGAAGTAGCCTGAGGCGAATTCCCTCATTGATCCCGAATCGTCCTTAAAGTCTGTGACCGGATATATTAATGCCTGAAACTTGACCTTGTCCCTACGTTCCTGGGAAAGTACTGCCGCCAGATTACCTCCAGCGCTGTCCCCTATCAAACCTATTTTGGAGTTGTTGTCCAGTTTCGCCTCACTGGATATGACCCAATCCAGCGCATCCTCCGCGTCAATTACTGGGGCGGGGAACTTATGCTCTGGAGCCAACCTATAGTCCACCGCGACTAAGGTAACTCCTGAAAGGGAAGAGATGAGCCTACATATGTTATCATGGGTGTCTAAGTTGCCATAGACGAAGCCTCCGCCGTGGAAGTAGAGGGCGATACCTCTCCCACCCTTATATATCCTCATCTTCACCTCGCCGTTCCTTCCTTGAAAGCTGGTATCCTCAACGTTCCCAGCTTCCCTTCTGGGGTAAAGGGAGACGAATAATTGGTTTCTAACCCTCCTGAACTCCGAGGGGTCCTCCCTTGGAGCAACTACCTTTGAAAGTCTCTCCAGGAGAGGTTTAACCTTTGGATCTAGGGCCATATAATGATTTGTTTCAGAGGAATATTACCGATCTTGATCCTGCCCCTCAGGACTTTTAAGTGGCAGGTGAAATCATAACACATGACCAGAGTGGCCGTGGTAGGCGTAGGAACATCCAAGTTCGGAAAGAGAGACGATGCGTCCGTTAGGGAGCTTGCATGGGAGGCGATCTCAGAGGCCATGATTGACGCCGGAATAACTCAGTCTGACGTAAAGCTTGCGGTCGTGGGGAGCACTGCCTATAGGGGTGTGGAGCTTTATCCCGCTCCTCCGGTGGCGGAGTACTCCGGGCTTGTTGGGAAGACACCGATGCGCGTGGAGGCCGCGTGCGCCACAGGTTCCGCAGCACTGTTCTCCGCCTACAACGCAGTGAAAGCAGGCACAGCCGACGTAGTCCTGGCGGTAGGTTTCGATAAAATGACAGAGGTGGACACAGCCTCATCCTTGGCCGTGGGAGGAAGGGGTGGAAACTACACATGGGAGTTCCAGATGTTTGGCACCACTTTCCCCACGTACTATGCGTTATACGCCACCAGACATATGGCAGAGTACGGAACAAAGGAGGAAGACATGGCCCTGGCCGCAGTGAAGGCTCACAAGTACGCCTCAATGAACGAGAAGGCGCACCTAAGGAACAGGGTGACGGTTGAGGACGTGCTTAAGTCAAGGGTGATCTCCTGGCCCATAAAGCTCCTGGACTCCTCGCCAATATCTGACGGAGCCTCTGCTGCAGTGGTGGTGTCTGAGGAAGTGGCCAGAAAACTTAAGGTGGAGCCTGTGTGGGTGCAGGGGATAGGGTACAGCAGCGATACCTCATCAATTTCAAGGAGGGGAGAGTGGACTAGCTTGAGGGCTGCCAGGGAGGCAGCGGCTGAGGCATATAGGAAGTCTGGAGTGACCCCTCACGACCTGGAGTACGCCACCGTTCACGACTGCTTTACCATAGCTGAAATAATGGCCTATGAGGACTTGGGGTTGGTAGAGAGGGGTAAGGGTGGCACCCTGTTGAGGGAGGGACAGACTGAGAGGGGCGCCAAAACGGCCGTCAACCTCTTCGGGGGTCTGAAGGCCAAGGGCCATCCCCTTGGAGCGACGGGATTGGCCATGGTCTACGAGGTGGTGAAGCAGTTGAGGGAGGAGGCTGGGATAGTGCAACAGCAATTCAGGAACTACGTCGCGCTCACCCACAACGTGGGAGGAACCGGACATTACGCTTACGTATCCGTGTTCAGGAGATGATAAAATGGAGGGCATACCTCTCAACTTAAACTACAAGGTCCCCATAAAGGGCTATGAGAAGTTCTGGGAGTCCCTGAAGGAAGGCCAGGTGTGGGGAACTTCGTGTACCAAATGCGGAGAGAAATATTTTCCTCCCCAACTTCACTGTAGTAAATGTGGGGCCTCCACCACCTGGTTCAAGGTGTCGGAGGAGGGGGAGTTACTCACATATTCGATAGTGAAGGCTAAACCCCAGGGGTTCGAGGGATACGAGGATTATACCATAGCCTTGGTGAGGACCAAGGAAGTGGACCTAATGTGTTGGCTCTCTGGGGAACCAAGGGTGGGAGCCCAGGTCAGGATAGGAGCTGACGGGAAGAGAGTAACCTGCCTCATTAAGTAGTCTCCTAAGTTATGAGGAAGTTTTTTACTTTGTCTGCATTAGTGGTAATCATGGATCTGAGGACGAGGGTCACAATATACTTCGTGGTGTTGGGGATAGCCTTACTGATCACCTTCATAGGCTCCACCATACCAGTTAGTCCCTCCTACGGCCAACTGGTTGAATCTCAGGTGAATCAGACCGTGAGTAGTTCTGGAGGAGTGGTGAGTTTGGCCACAAGCATAGCTGGACATAACTTCTTCCTATCTCTCTTCATGCTCATACCATTCGTGGGTCCATTGATAGGAATGGGCATCCTTTACAACACAGGGTTCGCCATATCTGCAATTGGGGCTTTTCGGGGAATAAGCGGAAGCTTCCTTCTTGCGGCCGAAACCCCTCTGCCGTTCTTTTGGTTGGAGTTCTTCTCCTACGCAGCAATGATGACTGAGAGTATAGCCTTAACTTACGCGATATTGAAGGGTGAGGGGTGGAAGGAGGCGAGGTTTGCCGTTCAAATAGTTGGATTGGTGGCCATAGCGTTGGTGTTGGGAGGAATAATAGAGGCGTCCCTGATATCAATAGGAGTGTGATAGACCCCATAGTGTGGAAAAGCTACCTCTCTCCCTCTCAATAAGCGACTTTCAAAATACAAACAACACTCTCGTGAGCTCTTCAACCCCGTGATTTATAGCCCAATGACGACACTATCACAGACTCGCTCAATTCATACACTTCCCTAGCCTCTTCAACTCCATCCTGTTGTAAAAAAGGGTTATAATTAGGTTCCTGAACGTGTAGTTGTGTCATACAAACAGGATCTAGTTGGATTATCATACCTCAAAACCGCATTCCTCCTCCTAATAGTGAACGCTGTCGTTTCCATAGTTTTCCTCCTCTTTCGCTTCACTCTATTTCTGAGCCCTGGAATAGTCCAACTAACACCTTTGATAGTAATACTTCCAATTGCCTTTATTCTACAGATATTCTATCTTTATTATTTAAGAAAAGGCTTTACAGAGATCAAAAGGGCGGGAAAAGACGTGGGAATAGGTAGGACGGGCACCACGTTGCTAATTGCTGGGATAGTCCTGCTATTGATTACCCTTCCAATCCTATTGGTTACCTTAATAAGCTCGGTACATAGTTCTGCCATTACGACCCCAGGCGTTACAATAGTTAACCTTCCCAATAATCAAACAATTCAACTCGGCTCCACGACGCAACCAATCTCTCCAACAACTCAATCAGGTTTAACGCTGATTATAGTCCTACTTCCGACAATCCTAGTGCTGCTTGCTGGTGGAATACTGGCTCTGGTAGGTGCGGTTCTCGTCCTCGTGGGCCTCTTCAAGTTGGGCTCAGCTTATAATGAGGGGTTAGTTGAGGTCGGCTCGATCCTTACAATAATACCCATTCTGAACGTGGCGGCAGGATTTCTCCTCTACTTCGGTGTGGAAAACATAATTAACAGACTGAAGAGCTATCCCCCCTCAGGAATCATTCCACCTACTCCTATGGGAAAGGTGATCTACCAACAAGGTCAAGGAACCCTCTCGCCAGATGGGATCGCTAGGGTTTCGATTTACTCATCCGTAGGGCTATACATCACCTATGCTCAACTGATCACACAACAGGGCGCTAAACAGGCAATTTCCATAAATCCACCCACAATTACGCCGGGAGTAAATCAAATAGAGGTGAACTTAGGTCCTGTGACGGAGCTTCCCAAGGATATTTATGCCTTGGACCTTCTCCTCTCCGACGGTTCGGCCCTAAGAACTTATGTGAGTAAGGAATAGATTATGAAAGGAAGGTCAAGTGCTGACTTCCATGAAAAGATCCTTATTGCTCTGATAAATCTTCTTGAAAAGTTTTAAATAAAATTTGTGCGAATCTAGAGATTGCTCTGGAACTACTCTTTCCTCTTTCGACAATTGCGATACTTCCTTCAAAACATCTCCCTCACCAATTATGTTGGCCGCCACTATAATTCCACCCACTGAGCTTGGATTATATTTGAGACGTACATGAGACACGCCACTTACGGAGGAAGCTAACCTCAATAGTTTCAAAGTCGCCGCCCCACCGCCTACTCTCACTTCGTTGGGACGAGAACCTAATTCATCGAGCATCCATGCCTCCAGATAAACCATTGAATGCATGGCGGCTCTTAGTAAGTCCTCCCTGGTGGTGTCCCACCTTACTCCGAAGAGGATTCCCATGGCGTTAGGATCCATGACGGGACTCCTCTCTCCCTTGAAGAAGGGCAACAGAATGGGTAGGCCAGGCCACAAGTCCCACTCGACCTTAGATATAGGGCCCAAGAGTTCTTCCATCTTGGATAATATATCAGAAAACTGAGAACTGCATCCATTCACCAGAAAACTATTATCGAAGTAGAGATCGTTATACAATACTTCAGACGTAGAAGGTTCAGCTGAGGGCATTCCTAGGCATAGGGTAGATCCCATGGAGGCGAAGGCCGATGTTCTACTAAGACCAACCGATCCTAGTGCTGCCATAACGGAATCCACGGTACCTATGGCAAATATCTTTCCCTTCACTTCCGTGAAGTAATTTGGCTTCACCAACTTCGGAAGTAAAGACTCTATTCCTAGATCGACTATCTCACCCCTAGGTTTCATTGACGGCCACTTAAATGATCCCCATTCAAACGCTGTTATTTCGTCCTCAACTAATTCATCCACCCCCATACCACTTAATTTACCAAAGAGGTAACCGTTGAGGTCTACCACTTTCCTTGCTTTCTCCAATATTTCCGGCCTCTTCTCCATTAGCCATTTCATACGGTGAGGGAGCATTTGAGCACTGGGAGGATTCAAAGTCTCTCGTCTGACCTCGTTGAGATCGTACTTCCATTCCTTCATCCCAATGGTGGAACTGTAGTGGAAGGCCATTAGGGGATCTCCTCTCTCATCTAGGAGAACCTGTACTGGAGCCATTGTGGAGAGGGCCATCCCCTCAACCTCAGGGTCTTCTAAAATTTTTAGGGCCGTCTCGCTAACCTTTGATAAAATCATATCGGCTTCAATAAAATCGCCCTGGATCTTCCTGGGATAGTCAACTCTTTCCTCAACTAGACTCTTGGTGTTTGAGTGGTATTTAGTGAGCTTGATTCCTGAGGTACCTACGTCCATTCCAACGATCATGGAATCACTACCGATTTGAGTCCCTGCTGAGATTCGGTAAACTCCAGAGCCTTTCTTATCTCATACAAAGAAAAGGTATGTGATATTATCTTATCTAGATTTATTTGACCAGCAACAACTAACTGGTGGGCCTTCCTATACTCATCTACAGTTGTTCCTGTGGAACCTGTGATGGTTAATTGTTTATAATGAACGGAATTTGTGTCAATCCGCAAGGGCAAATCCGTTTGACTTCCTCCAAATATTACTAATTTAGTTCCCGCGGTCAATAGGTCCATGGCCTCACGAACACTCGGCTCATTGGCGATAGTCAAATCAAGCAGATCTATACCTTCCTCCTTCAGCTTTCCGATCTCTTTCCCTAGATCCTGGACCTTCAAAGTCTCGTCAGCCCCCAAAATAGACGCCTGCTTCAATCTATGCTCCATTAGACCTACCACTATAACCCTTCTCACATGGAAAATATTCTTGAGTAATTGAGTATGTATAAGTGCGTTGGGACCGTCCCCTATCACCACAGTCAGATCTCTTTCCCGCGGGCGACCCAGGGAAAGGGCGTGGAGACTCACTGCCACCGGTTCCACCAAGGCACCTGACTCCCAAGACACCCCGTCTGGAAGTGGCAGAACCAATCCCTTATCTACAAATTCCCTCGGTACCCTCATGAATTGCGCGTAGCCCCCATCTATATTGACGCCGAGGCTCTGCATGGAAGTACAAATGTTTTCCAATCCTCTCCGACAATTTGAACATTCTAGACAAGGGGAGTCAGCAGCCACGTTAACTCTCTCTCCCACACTCACTGAGGGGGTTCTACTCTCCGCCACCTCCCCCACTACCTCGTGACCCAAAATCCGCGGGGCTTGTACAGAACTGGATCCCCTCCTATAGACCTTAACATCAGTTGGACAAACACCCACAGCTTTCACCCTCAATAATAGCTCACCTTCCTGAATCGACGGGATCTCGACGTTTTCTACACTGATCTTCATGGGTCCTCTATAGATGGCTCCTATCATTAATTTGAACTGTAAAGTGCATTATATAAGCCTTTATACCTTGTATTTAGCAGGGTTACTCTTTTAATTCTTTAATCACTTCTACCAGCGTGAGCCTAGGTAAAAATGCAAGTTTAGGAAAAAGGAGACGTTTGAGTAGATTATTCAAGAGAGAGAAGGTTCTCATCCTTGCGATGGATCACGGAATTCCTCTGGGAAACGTAAAGGAGATCGAAGATCCTGAGTCTATCTTGAAGGACGTAAATCATAACGTGGATGCGGTCATTATGAATAGAGGGCTCATTAAGTCGTTGGAATCCAGTTTGTCTGGGGTTGAGGTAATTTACAAACTGAACGGCATCAGTTCCTTATCTCCCAACCCCTTTGAGCTGGTACAATTTGGGGACGTGGAGGAAGCAATTTCATATGACTCCGTCGCCGTGTCCTTCGAAATGTACATAGGGGGTGAGCAGGAGGCTAAGCAACTTAAGGATCTCAGAACTATTCTAAGGGACACAGAAAGGTTTGATATTCCCCTGATACTTCACATCTATCCTCACGGGGAGAATAAGGACCCTGAAGCGGTATCCCATGCGATTAGAATGGGATGGGAGTTGGGCCCAGATGTGATAAAGAGCTTCCAATACCGAGGGATGAGAACTCAACTGGAGAAGATAGATATCCCATTTGTGGCAGCTGGAGGTCCAAGATTCGGTTCCCCTGAGGAGGTGCTGGAATATGTTAGGAATGGGTTAGCTGAGGGTGTCAAGGGCTTCGCCTTGGGTAGGAATCTTTGGTCGTGGAGAGGAAAGGTGAAAGAACTTAGTTCGTCAATAAGAAAGCAGTTGGACTCTGGATAGGGAGACAATGTGGAGCTCAACCGGGATCTCTATATTAGGCTCAAGTTCTTATCCATGCTCTCAGCCTGTTCATGGAAACTCACTCAAAAGGGGATCTCGGAGTCAATAGGGATCTCAAGTACTACCGCCAGTAAGTACGTAAACGGCGTCTTCCTCCCCAGTACAAAGAGGGCGCAGAAGCTGATGGCTGAGCTGAGTGAAATATGTTCTATGGAATCGTTATTGAAGGAAGCTCTCTCCAGCGGACCCTTAACTTACCCTGAGGTCCTTAACGTAACCTCCAAGGACGTCAGTCTCATTCTCTGGGCTTCCTTGGAACTTCTGGCAAAGGTTAAGGATCTTCAGTTCGAGAAAATTCTCACAGTGGAAGGAGGAGGGACGGTGATCGGCTCAATAATGGCGTCAATAGTGGATGTTAGTCTGGTGTACGGCCTCAGGAATTCTTACGTTGAAGGAAGTTACGCTGGAAGGGTTGGGAGAGCCTTGGGCAAATACTCCTCATTTGTGGCCATACCCAAGGGAGCATTAAGGAGGGGAGAGAGGGTTCTGATCGTTGACGACGTAATGTCAACGGGAAAAACAATATCTGCCCTCAAACATATAGGCGAATCCGCCAGGGCCAGGGTGGTGGGAATTGGTGTGTTGGCAGTACAGGGAAATAGTGGGTTGAAGAAATTTAAAAATGAAAACTTGCATTATCTAGTCTCCCTCTGAGGCAATTCCTGTCTGAGCTTTTTCAATAGTTCATCGTTGATTTTGCTTAAAACCATGGACTCCCCTAGCTTTCCTCGCCTTGCCCTATTCCACACATAGATAGCTCCAACCACAGCAGATGCTGCGAAAAAGATGAATCCGCCTAGGTAAGGTTCAGAAAGGCTCGAATAACCCTCATAGAACGAATAGATGAATAAGGCGAGTCCCGCGCCAGGAGCCACTACGGAGATAAGAAAGTTTCTTAAGGCAAGGATCTTAACACCGAATCTTCTGTATAAGAACGCTAGACTAACGTCAGGGATCATGTGGTGGAGAAACCAGTAAGCTACAACCATACTCCCCGCTAGGAAAACCGAGTTAAATACACCTTGGTGATACCCGTATAATGAAAACATTAACCCCTCCACTAGGAGGGTTGCCAGCGCTCCGACCACGAGATTAAGCAATCCGGCGTTAGCAGGGGTCCCATATTTGGGATGGACCTTTCTAAGCCATTCAGAATCTATGAATTTGTCACGGGCCATGGAATAGATGAGTCTGGCGGAGCCCATCCCTGGTACGAAGGCGCCGAAGGCCTGCCCCAGGAGTGCCACAGCTACATATAATATGGCGCCCCCAAGACCCAAATATGGAAGATATGCTACAACAGCTGGATTCCAATCATTGGCGAGACTTCCCACGTTGGCAGGATTCATAGCTACCACCTCAGAGTACACGGCAAATATTCCTACCAAGGTTGGAACTATTACGCCCAACGCGATACTTCTCCATACACTCTTAAAAGCGGCCTTACTCTCCTCTGCAAAGAAAAGAGGAACACCGTATCCTGTATAGAAAAGGAATCCTGCCAAAATTGTTCCCAACATCACCCCTCCTAGTCCACCTGGTGCCTCAGAGGGATCGAATGCCCTTAATGTATTATAAGGCGTCCTCGCTATCACAATGGCTCCAAACACTATCATTACGATCAGTTGAAGTATGCCTGAAAGGATCACCAGTTTGGCGGAGACTGATAGATTGAAAGTATTGATTCCGTAGAGTGCCACCAATACACCCAACGACAGAAGAACGAAAGCCCATGATGGTAATGTATAACCCGCAAGATAGAAGAGGGATGTATAAATTATGAATGCAAAGGCTGAGGCAGTTAGAACGTCAAAGAAAATAAAATAAAGCAGATTCACAAGTGCAACGTATTTTCCAACACCCTTTCCGAATCCCAGCTCACAAAGCCCGTAGTACCCACCTGCAAATTGAGTTAACCTAGCATATTCAAGCACAGGAATGCTCATGAAAAGAATAAGGAGCGCCCCTATGACGAGGATGAGAGGAGCTGCGAGCCCTCCATAGGTTACGGCGGCAGCTGCGTTGGATACTCCCATGGCCATAGGGTAGAGGGCGGCAACAGTAAGAAAGGCCAATCCCCACATGCCTAAAACATCTTTCTTAAGTTCCTTACTCATACAACATCATTATATATTATGAGTTCAATAATATTAGCCTTTCAATGGAAAGTTGCAGTTTACAAGGCAAAAAAAATCTTCTTAACTGCCGGCTAAAGTAGGTTACAATGAATGAATAGAACGACGCTTGCGGATCAAAGTCTATCTATAATTTATTTATACTTTTTCAAAAAATCTAAACGATAGGTGTAACTTGTTCATGTCCATGAAGATATCCATGGTGTCGGTACGGATTAGATAAATTAACGGATGCCTATCTTCGAGAGATGTTAAGTCGCCACAATCCTCATTAATTCGTGGCAGTCGCATAGTTCTTAAGAGAGATAATTTATCCTAACAAGAGACGACACTATGAAGACATCCATTCTCAATCCAACGTTATGGTAATTCTTTCGGCACTCACATCCTCCACTAAAGCATTATCGCCCCCCACTAGATGGGTTTTCTCCCCATTGAGCAGTTGAAAATTAACCACATCATGGGAGAAGTTAACCTTAGCCGGGATTCCTTCTATACTTACCTTCTCTCCAGTTTTCACAAACACTCCATCGACCCTTACTCTTATCCTTAATCCTAAGCAAAGAGACCTCGCTATCTCCCACGAGGCGAACCTTTGTGAAGCGAAGACTAAAGGATATAACGTAATCCTAGGTTCCATGGCAGGCTATGCATTTGCGAGGCTGAGGTTTCCAGGGAGGAACCTCCTTTTCTACACAATACTCTCTACCCTCATGCTTCCATTTCCAGTGGTTATGATAGCTGAATACGTCCTCATGGTCAACATCGGCTGGGTTAACACGTATCAAGGCGTAATATTTCCATCACTGACTTCGGCCCTCAGAGTATTTCTTATGAGACAATATTTTACTACAATACCAGAGGAATTGGAGGAGGCAGCTAAAATAGATGGTCTTTCCACCTTCCAAATTTTCTACAGGATAGTCATTCCGCTCGCCAAACCCGCCATGGCTGCAACAGCGATCTTCTCCTTCATAGGTGTGTGGAATTCATTCCTTTGGCCTTTGCTGGTACCGCAGTCTCTACACATGTTCACCGTTCCTTTGGCCATAAACTTCTTCAAAGGGGCCAAAGGTACACAGATATACTGGAACCAAATGACTGCCGCCGAGGTCATGGCAATGGTTCCTACGCTGATCATTTACGCGATCTTCGAGAGATACTTTACTCAGGGAATAGCCCTCACTGGAATAAAGAGGTGATCACTTGACGGTCAGTGTTATCCATGTGGTCAAGTATTATAGAAACATAAAGGCCCTTGACGATGTAACTCTCGAAATATCAGATAGGGAGTTGTTCGTATTATTGGGTCCGTCAGGGTGCGGGAAAACCACCCTCCTCCGAATAGTCTCAGGCCTCGTGGAGCCCGACTCAGGAAGCGTAATGATTGATGGGAGAGAAGTGAACGGAGTTCCACCTGCTGAAAGGAACGTGGCTATGGTATTCCAAAACTATGCCCTCTATCCCCATATGACCGTATTTGAAAACATTGCTCTAAATATGAAGATAAGGGGTATAAGAAAAGAGATAATAGAAGAGAGAGTAAAGAGGGTGGCACAGACTCTACAGATCGTTGAGCTGTTGGATAAAAGACCTGGACAATTGTCGGGTGGACAGGCTCAAAGAGTAGCGTTGGCAAGGGCCATGGTAAGGGATCCTAAGGTATATCTAATGGATGAACCCTTGAGCAACTTGGATGCTAAACTGAGGGTGGAAGCCAGGGCCGAGATAAAACGAATGAAGGAAATGATAGATGTCCCCATAATCTATGTTACACATGATCAGGTGGAGACCATGAGCCTTGCGGATAGGGTAGCAATAATGAATAGAGGGAAGGTGCTTCAAGAGGGGGCTCCCATTGAACTCTACGATAGACCCGCCGATGTCTTCGTTGCAACTTTCTTGGGGAATCCTCCAATGAACATAATACCTGCAGACCACATAAAGCTACCTAAGAACATAGAAGTTCCGGGGCCTCTTGCAAAACAAGGAACGTTTTCAATAGGTATTAGACCGTCTAAGATAAACTTGGGTTGGGAAGGCAGTGTAAGAACTGAGATTACCGTTGAATTTGCAGAGGTCCTTGGTGACAACGTCCTAATTCATGGGAAGCTTGGTTCGATCCCTCTTGTAATCTCCACTTCGGATAGAGGGAAAGTGATAGGAGAGAGGACATTACAAATCATTTTCGAGCCAGAGTCTATCTATTGGTTTGACGAACAGGGAAAAGCTAGATATGAGCTTGCTAAGGATATGTCTCAAAGGTAAACTACTCCGTCCTTCAGATGATGCATCCTCGCCTGGCGATTTCCTGCTTCCCAGACCGACCTCGATCCCCACGGCGTGGGTTCCATGGGACGGAATCGTTCTGTGATCCCCGTGTGGAGTTACGAAGAGTCTGCTCTCCACAGTGCAAGTTCCCCCTCCCAAGTATACGACCTACCTCTTACAGTCGAAGCCTGAAAATTATTACAAAAATGGGGTTAAGGGGGTGGAAAGCTCCGCCTCTCGAGGCGTGATATAGCCCCCTCGTTTAAATACTTCTTTTTCTAAATTTTTTCGATGGCTAGGAGGGTTAAAGCGATCAGCGCCTGTTTCAATGAAGATCGCCCTCTCTGATTCCCTCCTAGTTCTCGTGAACAACTACGTTAAGGCACTCCGTTTCACCCTATTTTGGTTGAAAGAAAACGTCCCGAACCCAAACGAAAAGGGAGTGCTTTCGAAAGTTCACGAGTGATTGTATGACAAGTTAAAGGAAGAATATAATTTACCACCAAAGGTTGCCCAGGACTGCTACCGTAATGCACTCTCAGTGTACAAGGGTTGGTTTAATAATCCTAAGAAGGGTAGGTTCCCTAGATACTCTTCCGTTTCATGCCCTAAGTGTGGTAGAAAGATGGTTGAGGTTTCCCACCGTTGGTTTAAGTGTTCTTGCGGTTATGAGAACGACCGTGACGTTATTGCAATCGTGAATTTGAATGGGGGTCTCCGACCCTCTCGACCGCCCCTCAGAGATGTATCTCCGGATGAGGGGAACCTCCGCCAGCGGGGAGGAAGTCAGTTTTTACCATAGAACATTTGTAAAAGGGTATCCACCTCCATGAGGCTTCTCGCCCCCTTAACCCCCAAAAAAAAAGTAAAAGTACAAACGTTTTGATCATATCTTTGAATCATGGGCTGGAATCATCTGCATATGCCTACTTAACATGCTATTTATCCCTAAAATTAATGATTCACTTGAGCATATCAACATACAGCGTCGTCCTCTCCTGGAGGATTTATTTTCTATGTTTAACCTTGATGTCTTCCATTAGAACCACGTCTTAATTCATAGGTAGCCATCAATGGAACTTCATACAAAGGTCCTGCTCAAGTTTTAGCTTACTTTATTATAATTTTGATGATTTCCAGAACTATAACTAAGATTAATGTAATCTATGATATAATTGTCTTGTTAGTAAGTTTTATGATTCAATATTAGTCTTGAGAAGGTCTCTTGATCACTGCAATATTCGACGTCCTTATGACATTCCATTGTATTGCCATTAATCCAATCAGGCCAGCCATTTTCACCGCATCCCCAATTACCGCAAGCCAAGCGAAGTGTACAAGGTAGAGAGGAAGACCTGCTGTGAAGGCTACCGCACCCCAGAAAAATAGGTTAGACCATACTTTATGATTCCTCACCTCAAGGTAAAGTGGAATTCCGGCGAGAGGCTCAAAGAGGTAACCCAGAAGAATCAGCTCCAGACCTAGGAACTTACCCTCCCACGTCAATATTAAACCAACAAACGTCAAGGCAACCGCCAGGACGGACGTGACCTTGAAGAAGAGAGAATGGTTGACCCTTGACTCAGAGTAGAAGAAAACGGCAGGAAATGCTAGAATCCATATTGCGGTTAACTGAGCTGCACCCAATGGGACTAGGGCGAACTTAATCCCAAAGACGTCCAACTCGACCAACAGGGTCAAAATGAGCACAGCGGCGATTAAACTAACCACATTCCCTCTAAAGTAAGATTTAACATTCATACTTTGGGTACTGAACGTCTTAGATTAAGTTCATGTTAAGGGTTGTTTACTGTCTCCTGAAAAATAGTTTTCAAATTGCGCTGGATCCACCGATGTTTTTGGCCAACCGGGTTGTAGGGGATCGTATCCTATTCAATCCTCTGAAGTCTTACGTCGGTTAGATGAGGGAAGTGATCCATAAATTTCCTGACCTTGGGAGTTATGACGACCCTGCAGTATGGGGCGTCCTTATGCCTCTCATAGTATCTGTGATGATATTCCTCAGCTGGGTAGAAGGCCGTGAAGGGAACAAGCTCCGTGACAATTGGTCTGGAGTACTTGGGACCTATCTGCCCAATTACCTCCTCTGCTATTCTCTTCTGCTCCTCATTATGATAGAGGATTATGGACCTGTACTGAGTCCCAACGTCATTCCCCTGCCTATTAAGGGATGTGGGATCATGAATCTCAAAGAAGACCTCCAGTATGTCCCTGTAAGTTATGATTGAGGGATCAAACGTCAACTGAACAACCTCTGCGTGGCCTGTGGTGTCAGTGCACACCTCCTCATACGTTGGGTTTGGCACGTGACCTCCCGCGTAACCTGGCGTAACGGAAAGGACCCCTCTGACCCTAGAGAATACCGCCTCGGTACACCAGAAGCATCCACCTCCAAGAGTGGCAGTTTCCATACATGCATGCTCGGCAAACCCTTTTCAACTTTTTTAAGCGGTGTCCTAATCTCATATAATGAGGGTATTACTGCTCTTCCTTATGCTTCTCTCCCTCTTTTCCCTGGCACCCACCTCCATGACCATCCCTCCTCCCCAACCTAACTCCTATTGGGCGTACTATTACGTTCAGCTTCCGGGGCCTGGGGTGGCGGAAGTGAGCGTGAATGAATCAGCCCAGCTGTACATCTTCACACCCCCTCAGTACACACAATGGGAGGCCCAATTTCCAGCCAAGGGAGAGATAGTGGATCTTAGCTCTGGAGAAAATTATGTCAATCTTTCAGCAGGTGAATATGTGCTGGTGGTTCCGAACCTGGAACCCAACCAAGTGTTCGTGAACCTAACCCCCCTCTGGGTTACGGAGCAGGTGTTCATTCCAAGACATTACTCCTTGGTGGTCAACGTTAGTTCTGAGGCTCAACTTTACCTCTTTACGCCATCACAGTTTCAGGAGTGGGAGAACTTATCCCCCTTTAACTACGTCCTGAACTTAACCCTATCTCCGGGCTTGAACAGAATAAATTCGCCCTACGGGAATTTCGTGGTGGTGATATTGGGGGTGGAAAGGGCTGGACTATTCCTGACTCCACACCTCTCGGCCCTCATTGAGGGCAGGAGCTCTCCGCCCACTGGGGTTGCAGCGTTAGGAGTGTACAACTTCAGTGGTAGGCTCTCACCATATGTGGTGAGGACAAGCCAGGTGCTGGGGTTCTTCAACATAACCGAGGCAAAGGTAAATTCTGCGAACGGTGATCCTCACGGCGCCACCCTTCAGCTGAACGTGGTATTCAACGGTTCTCAACAGTTCTGGCTTCAGGACGTCCTCTACTTCAACACTCAGAACATGTCTTCCTACCTTCTTTTTAACGTTTGGAACGTCTCCTACCCCAACGCCACAGTGCGTGTTATAGGAACTGGTAGCTACCTTCTATCCAATAGGGTATTCGCCGGCTCCTCTTATCCGATCAAGTTCAACTTCCCCTTCTCCGGTTACCTCGATCTCACCGAAAGCCCCTCACCGGGAGGGACTAACGTGACCTTTGGCTACATCATAATTCAGGACGGACAGCTTCTTCCACCTATCCAGAGATTCTTCGGTTGGGTCCTACTGCCCTCCAGCGGACAATTAACCGTGGCTCCCTCCACCACTGGAGACGGTACAGCCATGGACTCGGAGCTGGTTTTCGCCGGACCTCAAGGTGGGCTGAACGCCACGTTCACTTCCATGAATGCCTACCTCGCCCTCCTTTACTGGAAGGACGGCATAACACCGTTCCCCGCGGTGGGAGACTTCGGGGTGGACACGTTGGAGGGAGCTTCAAATCTCTCGGCCTCACTTTTCCAGGGACTAGTTCACATTACAACAGGCCAACTGAATGAGTCCATACTCACAAACGACTTCAGACCTAACGTTCCCCTAACCTTCCTGACCATAGTCAATGGGACCAGGGAGTCAAGTCTATACTTGACCTCTCCCATCCAATTGACCTTCGGGAAGGGAGCCATAGTTCATGAGTTCCAGGGAGGAGAGAGCTTGACGGTTAATGGAACTACTGTTGAGGTTTCTACCTCAAACCAATTTCAAAATGTAACGGTGGTGGCTAACTATCAGGGCAGCTCCCCTATCTTGGAGTACCTATTACTGGTGGCACTAGTGTTAGGCACGATATTCTTGGCGAGGAGAAGGTTAGGAGAATCCAGGAGACCTTAATTACCTAATGCCTCCTCAAGGAATAGGAGCATGGGGAGAAGGACCTTGTTCAATTTTTCCTGGTCGTAGGGTATATGTCCAGCCCCTGGAATAACGTGAAACTCGAAACTCTTTCCCGACTCATTCAACTTATTTACGTAATTGAGGATAGGTCGCAGGGGTGTCCTGGAATCGTTCTGTCCGGTAACAATGCACAGAGGGGCCTTAACCTTTTCGGCGTAGGAGATCGGAGACCTATCCCTCATTAACTCTCTATCCCCCCTGAGTAGGATGTCTATGAAACCCTTGAAGGAGCTATCTGACATGGAACGCATTTCCTCCCAGTCCGTCACAGGTGCTCCAGCGAATCCACACTTCCACATTTCGGGGTATTTCCCCAAAGCCATAAGAGTCATGTAGCCACCGTAGGAGTAACCAACAATGCAGACATCTTCCTGCAACGTCTTTCTGACCTCCACTACGTCCCTTAAGTCACCACCTCCAACATCTCCGACGTCAAGCATCATGAATGTGTCCCCATAACCCGTTGAGCCTCTGAAGTTAGGGGCCACCACCTTATATCCTGCCAGTGCCAACGAGGCAATCAGGGGAGTGTAGGTGTCGCTCACCTCCCCCCAGGGTCCCCCATGAACGTAAACCACAGTTCCTCTCCTTTCCTTCGGAGTTACGATATATGTTGGTATCTCTAAGCCGTCGAACGACTTCACCCTGTTAAACTGAACTTCCCCCAGCTCCAATCTCGTCCCACCGCGAACCACTTCAACCTGACCTCCCCTGAGCCTCATTATTGTGGCAGGAGTTGAAATTGACGAATAGTTGAAGTAAACGTCATCTCCGTCCAATAACGCCCCCAGCAGAGTTCCTTCAGGGGTGGGAATGCGGTTTCCATTAACGTATAGCCTTGACCTTCCGTTCCTTTGCCCTATGGCCACCAGCTTTCCCTGTTGAATGCTTAGAAAATATGATGCATCTCCCTCCAAAACCTTGGTCAATTCACCAGAACTGAGGTCAAGGTTGTACACCTTGTTTTCGCCCTCAAAGTTACTCTGGAAGTAGGCTGCCCCGTCGTGTAGAACAGGTCCGGAGTTCATTGAACCCTCCCTGGGAGTATATCTTCTGGTTTCGCCGTTTGCGAGGTCATGGAAGAAGAGATGAGAGGAGTTTCCCTTAAGTTCAAATCCCGTCAACATCTGCCCCTTGAAGTCAGTTACCTGAGACATGGGGGCCAACTCCGTAACTTCCTTGGCCTCAGTGCCTTCCACTACATAGAGGAAAGTTTTCTCCGATGACCCCACAAAGGCCACACCATCTCCCACAACAATACTCCACACCCTCATGGGGCGAGAGTTGATCGGGGTGACCTTATCCTCCTCGGCCAAGTAGACTCTGTGGAGCTCCTTACCTTGGGCCGTATCCATGGTGTAAGCTACCCTGTTTCCCATCCCCATGGACGCTCCTGCCACATCAGTGGCCAGGAGCTTGTCCTCCCTCCCATCCCAGAAGATCAGCTTCCTTTTTCCACCCTCCCAGGCGAAGTAAGTGAGCTTCCCTCCTCTAACTCCCAATAGATTATACTGAGGGTTAGACGTTACTTTTTCAATTAAAGAGAGTAAATCTGAGATCTTCCTTCTCATAATAAGCTGCAGATCCATAAGATTATAAAGATACTTCAAATCACCTTCGACTTTAGGTATATCACCAACGAGGCGACCTATAAGACTATAAAGATAGTGGTAGATAGCTATTTATTGGAATAAGAAATAAAAAATAGTTTTAAACTTGTTGGTATTACTCAGCTCACACCTCACTAATTTATCAGTATTGCTGAAGCATATCTCTAAATAGAGAATAACAGGAAGGTTAAATTCCCAAAACTGCTCATCATAATTGACCTTGTTTAAGGAGAAGAAAATCCTAGAAAAATGAGCCCTTAGTGCGAGAGATCGCAGATAGACGTCTTGCCCCTCGAATACGGACGTTCGTTAAATCATTTACAGCCCCATAAACTACAACCTTAAAACTAACAGGGTGTTAGTTTAATAACAGGGTGTTAGTAATTCTCTTCGACCATAGACCCAAGGAGACGAGGCGTGACCTATATGACAGGGAAGAGGAGTTGAGTGCACTCCACTCTGCGTCCTCGGAGCCCATAATTCTTCTCACAGGAGTCAGGAGAATAGGGAAGACCTCAGTCCTAAAGGTGTTCCTAAACGAATTGGAAGTTCCTCACGCCCTGGTCGACGTAAGACTGCCCCTTACCTCATATAAATCTCTCTATTCACTGTTTTCAGATATACTATCTCAAATTAATAAGAAAAAGTCAATTAAATCCTACGTAGAGCATATTAATGGTATTTCAATTCTTGGTGTAAATATATCACTATCTTGGGATCCCCGGGATAAACCGTCTCTACTCACGGTAATGGATAACCTAAACCAGGCTGGAAGGGTGATCTTAGCTTTTGACGAGGCACAAAATTTGAGGGGAAAATTAAGCAACGAATTCCTGTCTCTGATCGCTCATTGCTATGATTATTGTAGGAACATGACTTTCGTTTTAACTGGCTCTGAGATAGGACTACTATACGATTTTTTGAAAATGGAGGATCCCTCCTCCCCCCTGTATGGGAGGCACGTAGAAGAGATAAGACTCAATAAATTCAATGAGCAGGAGTCCCTGGACTTTGTGAACTACCCCGCCCTCACGGACGGGGCATCTCCACCTCGCGATGGAGATTTCCTGCTTCTCAGAGCAACCTCGATCCCCCTTCACCCACAGCGGAGGTTCCATCGAACTGAACCGTTCTGTAATGCCAGGAAGAGGGGTTACGGAGGGTTTGCTCTCCACAGGCTTCAGTTCCCCCAGTCCCAAGGGTACGACCTCAGCTCTTACAGCCAGAGGTCTGAATATTTATCTCTTTTTTAGTATAAAAAGGTTTCTGT